>CDZA01054280.1_pt1 | contig 227201 bp, 213 predicted proteins | sample 554881 | NCBI WGS metagenome assembly CDZA01 (sample SAMEA3182082, study PRJEB8094) | gut metagenome | biome: human; feature: gut; material: Stool; isolation source: human stools | place: Canada | collected 2012-12-04
ATTTCGATTTGTCGACCTGTTCGACGAAGGCTGCGAACTGTACCTGAATCTCAATCGGGGGGATAGGCACAACGAGATTTAATATATCTCTGTTTGAAATATTGGCTTGTCGGACTCCACGGCTAATACCTGTAAGCTTCTTTTTGATCTGCGAAAATTTGAGTAGTTCAGATAGATAATGCTTATTCAACTCATCATCTAAAATTAACTTGGCATTTCGTTGATTAAGGTAGTACATGGGGTACGCATTTCCAAGAATACACACATTACCGTAGTCATCTTTACCAACTGTGCCTGTTAACGAGATTACCAAATCACCTGGTAATACCTGATACCTTGTGAGGCAGTCATCTTTTGACCAATATACCATATTGGTTGGAGTGAAGGCACCTGTGTTTATGTTACCGATTCTCAACACAGGTACACCGGATGTCTTAAATTCCTCGCTTTTGAACGCATATCCGCCCAGGACAGTTAAACATTTCTCCAAGGGGAGCATCGCCCAACGCAACGGATTGGTTACAGGATCCCCAAACATCTCGATAAATCGGGATTTTATGATTTCATCAAACAAATTGAGCTGCTTTTTCTTGTCGGCAATTAACTGAGTCAAATGCTTTAATTTATCGACAAGGATTCCTTGTTCGGAGAGCGGAGGCACACTGATTTCAATTTTTGCCATGCCGCCATTTGTGATAGCCTTCTGTGTAGCACCTGAGCAATTCTTATCTTTTTGTGCAAGGAACAGTTCACTATCGATAAGATAGTACAGGCATTCTGTTGTAATTACCTCGGGATTTGCTCTTACGGCATAAAATCCTGTCGAATATATATTTTTCTCTGTTTCGGAATCCAAAAGAAGAGTTTTTCTTGTGCCTTGCATTTTTGCAAACAAGATATCGCCAGCTTCAGCAGATAGGTTGGCGCGAGAAGGTCTATCCTCATATGTCACTTCAACAACCTCTGATTCATCAATCTCGGTTGTTGCAACCGCACCTGTGCTGATATATTTCTTTGTTCCATGAAATTTGCTCGGCGTTGCTCCGACAATAGAAATGCAATCAAGGAACTTTTTCATTACAGTATTCTCCTTAATTCATTGATTCCCGCGTTGATCTTCGCTTCCAATTCCTCAATTTGTGTAAGGAGTTCATCGGTGGAGGGATACTCAACAACTTCGTACTCGGTTTCTTTATACTTGTTTATAGAGAGATCGTAACCATTATCCACGATTTCCTTCTTGGGTATAAAGAAGCTCTGCTCTGTGCGTTCACGGCTTTCCTCCGCATCAAGGTTATGGAATCGAGCAATTATGTCGGGAATGTCATTCTCGTTAATAGGACTTCGCTTATCATCAAGGCTAAAACCATCAGCCTTCATATCGTAAAACCAAACTTTATCAGTTCCGCCATGTCCGGTTTTGGTGAAGATAAGGATTGCCGTGGAAACACCTGCATAGGGCTTGAATACACCGGAGGGCATGGAGATCACAGCTTCAAGTCTGTTTTTCTCCACGATTTCCTGTCTAATAGCCTTATGTGCTGTGGAAGAGCCGAAGAGTACTCCATCGGGAACTATACACGCACAGCGACCACCTATTTTCAACATACGGAGGAATAGAGCCAAAAACAGCAATTCGGTTTTCTTGGTTTTGCAAACCTTGAGTAAGTCAGTTGATACCGTATCAGCATCGAGACTTCCTTTGAACGGAGGGTTGGCAAGGATGATGGAGTATCTGTTGGAGTCGGGATTTTGATCAGACAGACTATCTCTGTATTCAATGTTGGGATTATCAACTCCGTGAGTCATCATATTCATTGCGCCAACACGGAGCATTGTTCTATCCATATCGTACCCATAGAACATATGGTTGTTGTAGTGGTCTTTCTTTTCTCTGTTATAGAAGATATCGTCCTTGTATTTTCCCTTGAGATATTCACCCGCAGCAACAAGGAATCCCGAAGTACCACATGCCGGATCACAGATTGTATCATCGGGTTTGGGGTCAAGCATCTCTACCATCATGCGAATGATGTGGCGAGGCGTTCTAAACTGACCGTTTACGCCCGCGGTTGCAAGTTTGGAGAGCAAACTCTCGTAAACATCGCCCTTGGTGTCTGTTTCAATTTCTTTTGCCATCTCTTGATACATCTCATCAATTGCATCAACAATTTTTGAAAGCAATTGGGGAGTAGGAATCTTAAAGATTGCATCAGACATATATTTTGCGTAAGTGCTTTCTTTGCTGCCATGAAGATTTTTGATAAACGGGAATATCTCACCTTGCATAAGTTCGTACATTCTCTCGGCAGGATAGTCACGAAAACACGACCATTTGTATTCTTCATGACCCTCAAACATACTTGTGTAAGGCAGTTCAAGCATCATACTACTTTTTGCTCTCTTTGCATCGGTTTCATCCAAATCGTGAATGAACATAAGATAAGTCATCTGTTCTACGACATCGAGGGGGTTTGTTATTCCGCCCGTCCAGAACATTTCCCAAATTGAATCCACTTTATTTTTTAATGCACCTGTTAACATTGCTTTTCCTCCACTATTCAGTCCTCAACTACTTCCATTATGTCGCCAATATCGCAATGAAAAATTTTGCAAAGGCGGAGCATAACATCCATAGACACAACGCGGTCCTGATTCAGTTTTGTCATTGTGCTTTGAGATATTTCTGCAGCTTTTGCAAGTTCACTTTTTTTCATCTTGTTTGTCTTCATGAGACTCCATAATTTATCGTATCTTACGGTCATAACTTTCCTCCAAGGCACTTTTTATACTGCATATAAAGATACACACTATATTATAGCATATTTCATCCGTTCGCGCAATAGATTTCGGCAGAAAGCAAAGGGAACGGCTGATATGTGTTGATTTGGGTCGTCACCTACAAATAAAAAATGCAGTGCGCTTATAGAAAAGAATTAAGGGAGGCATTGCTGTGCCTCCCTTAATCGATCTTATTCATTGCGTCTCTATACAGAGTTATGCAATTAGTAGCATTTTTTGCAAGGCTCGTATCCGCGGCTTATAGCGTCGGATTTTGATATTTGCGATGGATTCTTCATGTTGCTGCAACTGCTTTTTCTGTGATATTTCTTGCCCGTTGCAGATACCCATACCGTTTCGGTGTTGCCGGGTTGGGCAGGGGGCTGTGTTGTAGATTCGGTTTGCGCAGGTGCTTTTGCCTGCGAAGTATTCTCACTTGCAGGTCCGGAACTGTTACCGGTCGCATAGTCGATAGTTATACCCGGCTGAACATTGTAGCAATAAACATTGAAACAGATTCCTTCCCCGTTATCCTCTACAGAATATGCTTCGATTTGTACACCACTGCACACGAGATTGTTCCCCTCAAATATGGGGGTGACCCTGTATGCGACATGATGGTTCGTTTCTTTTATGTAGTCCGCAACCATGTTTTCAAACGGGAGCATTCCTTCGATGTTCATGTATCGAGTGCCTGTAATCAAGTTTTTTCTATTGGCATTTTCGGCGGATAGTTGCCATCCGATCAAATGACAGCGATTCCACAAGTATCCGCCGGAGATGCCATTATATTTTGCCTGAATCCATCCGGAGGGCTTAATGCTGCTGATGCTTCCACGGGTTTCGTTTGCTCCCGGCATTGTATCCCTGCCGCACGAAGCAAGCGCAATACCGCATCTTCCGAGCGAATCAAGGTCTGAGTATTTCTCATAACCTGTTGTAGTTAATTCGGTCGCAGAAAAGTTCGGCTGATTGTTATTGATAACCACATATGCAGTTCCCGCATAGGCGCCGACAGATGCGGGCTTAACAGGAGTAGCCGATCCTGAGCCGACACCTGATGGTTTGCTGCTCGGACTTGTGGTTTCCTCTTGCTTATTGGATTCCGAGCATTCGTCAACAGTTTCTGTTAGACCGGCAGTTTCTGATCTATCATCGATAATTGAACTTTCAGAATCGGTGCTTCTACCCGAGATAGATGTCGGACTGTCACTCACTATCGAATCCAAGCCACAGCCGGCAAGGGAAAACAACATCGCAAGAGACAGTAATACCGCTAATAACTTCTGTGATACTTTCATCGTCGTTACCTCCTGTATGTTTCGATTGTTATCTTCTCATGTGAGGTTCCGGCGATATCTTCCGTCTTGACCTTCTTGAAGCCCAAGGCTTTTAGGTCGGTATCAAAGAACTTATCCGCAGGATAGTGTCGATTCCATTTGCATAGCACGATTTCATTCGCGCTATCGGTCGAATACGAACCATCCTCAATAAAGCAAACATCATTTTCTTCTGCCTTGCCCATATAATCATCATCAGCCAATACAGAAGCGTTGTTTCCAAACTGTTTGGCGGAGTAAGGACTCATCCATAGTTTTGAGCCTTGCGCATAGTTGAGTATCCATTCTCTTAGATTTTGATCCTGGCTTTGCCTTTTTCCGAAAAACATCATCCCGCTCTTGTCATCAATACAAAAAATCAGTTTCATACCATATACCTCTCTCATCTTTTGTTCCATTTTAGAGAACGGAAAAATAATAAAAGTCTACTAATACGGAACAATAATATTATAGCGCTTACTCATACGAAACGCAAGTGTATTAAAATATTACTGAAATAGAACTACAGGAGGTGTACAGGTTGTTCGATTTCGGAATACGATTACAGCAACTTCGCATGAGTCGGAATATGTCTCAAGCGGCGTTGGGAAAGAAAATAAATCGCAGCAAGTCCGTGATTTGCGCCTATGAAAATAATTTACGAATCCCGCCATTGGAGGTTCTTACTGATATTGCCGTATTCTTCAATGTTTCGCTTGATTACCTCGTTGGTATCGACAAGGAAGAGATGGTTTCTGTGGACGGATTATCAAACGAGCAGAAAGAAATAATACACGCCATGATTCACGAGTTTAAGAGCGGCACAAGCAATTGCCCGGGGCTTACGGCACAACAGCAAGACATTCTCAATAAACTCATGGTCGAGTTTTATCGCAAACATAAGCAATAAAAGACCGAACAGCAACGGCAGGTTTATCCACCGTTGCTGTTCTTTTGTTACTGTCTTCTATTCTTCTGCTGTAATATATCTTAGAGTGGGTACTTCCTTGGCCTACCAAAATGGGAGAGGGCTACTGACACATAGTAAGCAGACCAATCCCTTGGCGAATCACAGTAAAAAATAACGGTTGCTTGTAAACGAGCCGTTTTTTCGCTTTGCATATTCCTTGCGAATAAGCCCCGCTTTTTCCAAGTCCTTTATTGCTCGACGGACGGTCTTATCGGAAATAGACAACTCTTTGGCAATGGTTTTAACGCTCGGCCATGCCTTTCTTTCCTTATCGCATCTGTCGTAAAGATAAATATAGACGAGCTTTGCCCTTGAGGGAAGCTCGTCTCGATCATATAATTTGCGGTAATATGCCATAAGAAATCACCGCCTTTAATCTGTTCGGACGCTCTGCTCCGGTTCTCTGAACAGAGGTTCATTGCTTTGCGACAAGGCTTGTCCGCCTGAGGCTGATCTACGAGCGGAACGGGACTGCGGATAGTAGGAGTCCGGATATTGTTCGAGCATATTATTCTCGATAATCTCCTTGTTCGTATAGTATACTTTACGAGCACCTTTATCGGGGACGGTGTACTTCTCTGTATCAAACTCGATACCCCATTTGAAGAACAGTTTCAGTTTTGATACAAATGGGTGAGTGCCTGTTTTCATAACGATGAAGTTGCCTTTCTTCAGCGATTTGAGTTCGTCTGCGGTCATGAGCGGTCTTTCGGTCATTTGTAGGCTCTGTGAAGGATCGTTTTTGCTTCTTGAGACCGAGCCTGTCATAACGGTCCGAGTGCCGAGGGATTTGGAGATTTCATCAGCCGTTCCGGAGGTTGGCGCAAAACCGCCTGCAATAGTTACCTGACAGTTATCCTTGATAATATCTGCGCCTTCGTTTCCGTAATTCTTTTCAAGCTGCTTATATGACTGAATAATGCTGACAAGTGACAGCTTTCGGGAACGGGATGCAGAGTACATCATCTCGGCGGAACTGATGGCCGGCAAAGTTCCAAACTCGTCCATGTAGAACATTACACGGTTTTTCAATGCGCCGCCGTGTTCGTCTGCAACGGTAAGTATTTCTCTGTATAACTGTTGCAGAAGCAGTGACACCATAAAGTAAGTTGCGGGATTTTCCTCGGGTAAAACAATAAAAATAGCACACTTGCTTGAACAAAACTTTTCGGCATCAATCGCCGTATCAAAGCAAAGGATTTGTTCAAGTTCCGAATCAAGAAAGGCGTTAAGACGCGACATCGCAGTCGACATGATAGAAGCCATTGCTTGGTCGCTTGTGTTTAGCGCGGCACCGGCAAACCAACGCGTTTTATGTTCGGGCGGCAGTTTTTCTATAAGTAGTTGGAATTGGTTCTTTCCCTTCACACCGCTTGGTGCAAGCAAATCCTGTATCAGTTTAAATACAGACACAATATGCCTCTGCTCGGGCGGCGCAAACTCGGCAATCAATAGAATGACCGCAGTCATCAGACCTTCAGCCGCATCATAAAAGAATGCATTTTGGCCATAGGATGCCGCATCACCATCACTGAATATCAGAGTCTTCGCAATTATTTTTGCGTATTTTTCGGCTTTTGCTTTCAGCGCTATGTTTTCGGGATGGGTCTTATACTCGTCCATGTACTTATTTACGAGGTGCAAAAGATTATTGCCATCCGATTTTGTCGGGTTGCGCAGATCGATAATAGCCACATCGTAACCGTAGTACTGCTTTGCAATATTTCCGTAATTACGATACAGGTCGCCCTTTGTATCGGTTGTTAAAAACGACATGCCCGCAGCACAGGCGTATTCCAAATTGGGGTAAAGCCAGAAAGCGGTTTTACCGCAGCCTGCAGCACCGATCATAAGAGTATGCACATCGTCATCATCAACCATTGCGTAATCAATGCCGTTCTTTTTCTTTACTCCCAATATCACTCCCTGCGGTAAATTGAGATTTTCCTTCTTAGCTTTCTTTCTCCAAACTTTCGGTTCATACGGAATGTATTTATAGGTTCGTCTCAATTCCGAGTTTGTGGAGAATCGCGCAGTGCCATGCTGACCGTCTCCGACGGTTTTGGATTTGATATTGTTAAGATTATAGATGTGGGAAGCAAGAGTAACTCCGCCAATAACAGCGAACATAATTGTTGCCACAATAATCAGTATGATTGTTCCATCCACGCTTGTTCACCTTCCTTCTGCATAATTAAATCCTCGTTCCAATCCTTTTTTGCCGGAACGAGAATTTCTGATTTATAGCCTTGTGTAAACAATTTGTCCGATATTCTCTTTGCTGCTGATTGACCTGCGGTATCACTGTCAAAGCACAAATACACCTCTGTTAAATTCGGATTGTCTTTAAGACATTGAAAAAGCACCCTGTCCGCCACAGAGCAGGATGCCGCATAAGTATTTTGCTGCCAGCCGTTCGGGTTCATCGTAATGTATGACAGCATATCAATCGGAGCTTCAAAAAGAAAGACGCTGTTACTCGTACCGTTCCAGTGAAAACTGTACTCCGGAAGACTTCCGTCTGCGTTTCCTTTGTAGGTACTTTGTGAGCCGGTCCCGCGCTTGTGCGCATGACGCGCTACTCCGTTAGTATCATAGCCGACGAATACAGCATTATGATGGGGGAACGATTCGTATATCATTTGCTTGTGGGCAAATGCATTTATAATATCCCTGCTGATTCCTCTGCGTGAGAGAAGGTAAGCATATACTCTGCGCATATTATCGTTTTTCTCCGGCAGGTTAAATGCTTTTTCTTTTTGCTCTATGAGCGGTGCCGCAGTCAGAGTCCCGCCGTAGCCGTTAAGCAGGTATTCCATTGCTTCGGGATAATTCTTATGATAGAATTTGCGGACAAAGTCTATAGCATCGCCGCCAACTTCTTCATACTGGTGATACCACAGGTTCCCCCGAATCGTTACCTTCTCAGACCCGTCGCGCCATTGATATTCTTTGCCTGACCTTTTCAGTCGTTCACCTTGCCGTTCCAATAAATCTACAATATCGGTTGTCCTTGCACGATCCTTTTGTTCCTGCGTGTAGTGAATATAGTTTGCCATAGCAACTCCTTTCCTCGATTATCAGCCCATCTTTTGACCTTGAGCCATTTTCTTTTCCTCAATCTTTCGCATGAGTTTGCGGTCAATTGTTCGGCTGTTTGTATTCCTTTTCTCTGCATCATCACGGATGATTTGCGAAAGCCTCGCCAAGAGACGCATAGACGCCAATACCGTTGCCGAACTACTGTGCGTGTACGGATAGTAGTTATCAAGAATATGTTGAGCATACTCGTTTCCTTTGCTTGCGGAGGAGGTCAGTAACTGTACAGCGAGTTCGTAATCCTTATCAACTCCCTGACCGTAGAGGTACATCTTTCCGAGTTGATACTCTGCCCATTGGTTTCCCCGTTTTGCTGCTTCTGAGAGCAATCGAACGGCATAGTTAATATCGCTGTATTTCGCCGTGCCTTGAAGATGCATCTTTGCAAGCGAGTACATCGCGTATGCATTGCCCTGGCGTACTGACTTTTCAAACATTCTTTGTGCAGTCACATAATTTGCCGACACATCCTCGCCTTTAAGATAGATTTTTCCAAGCTGATACTGTGCATAGGGATTGTCCTTTGCGTCCGCTTTCCAAAACCATCGGAGTGCTTCACCAACATTTTTCTCAATCACTTCACCCTGTAAGTACAGTTTCCCGAGCCGATACATTGCAACATCAAATCCCTGCATTGCAGAAAGAGTCAACAGCCGAACACCTTCTTCGGGATCGAAATTCTCGGAGTCAATATCCAATAGTTTACGCCCCATAATATATTGGCAATGCATATCGTTGGGGTCAGTCCACGGATTTCTCTTGGAGGTGGTTTCACTTGTATAGGTCATTGTTTCCTCGGGAGTTTCCGTTTCCTGCTGCATATCTTGCTCAAAGGTAATTCTGTTGTGCAGGATGTTGAGCGCTTCCTGGATAACCGCATTCTTAATAGAGTTGAACTCTTTGTTTGCGGATAACGGGATGCGCTTTGGCATCGTATCCTGATAGGTGCGAAAGACATTTTCTTTTTGTTCGTACCATAGATTATAGAGTTCTGCAATTCGAGCATCCTTGGCGAGTTCATCGATGACACCGTTAATCAGATTCTTTGCCGCCTTAGGCATATAACCATAGACCGTCTTACCCTTGTAATTTTCGAGCGTCTTTGACAGTTCCAGAAGCATCGTCACAACAGTTTCGTTTTCATATGCGCTGTTATTGATCTGCTGAACAATTTCCGCAATTTTATCTCTGCCGGTCCTGCGCAGTTCATTCCTGTGTGCGGTCATGTCCTGGTATGTGTGGTAGAGGTCGTTTTTGAAAATCTCTCGGGCAAAGTCTGACTTGAATGTTTGTAATGCCTGCTCGGTCATATACGGTTCTTTCCCTGCCGAGTATGAGATCAAATGAATATGCGGATGGTTGCCCTCATTATGAAATGCGGCATACCAACGCAGGTCGCCGAGAGGAATGCCCATGGCCTTTGCCAATTTGTTTGCCTGACCTCGAAGCAGATCACGCCATGCCTTTGCATTATCATAGCCAAGTTTCTGTGCATCCTCTCTGCGAAGAGACATGATAGTTGTCCATACCGCACCCTCGTGTTCCGCAACCTCTTTTGATACGGCAGAAAGATCTATCTGTCTGTCCGTTTGCGAAAACAAACCGTGAGCGCCTTGTTTCTCAACTCTCGGCCGCATAGCAATGTACCCGACATAGTTTTCTTTCTTACCGATGAGGTCGAGATTTTCTTCGATGGTTCTGCTTATAAATTCTGAGGCTGTGCTTTTTGTTTGAGCATTGATATAGTCCTGGTACTCAAAACTGTTCACCGCATCGGGAAAGTCCTCGGTAAGCTGCTTGATAAGACGCTGCTGTTCCGTCGTCGCAGACTGATGTTTCCATGATTCATCGCATTTTTCCACGCCTTCTCGAGTGGCAATATATTTTACAAGATTCGTACCGTGTTTTGCTGAACCTGATTTTATATATCTCCACTTCAAAATAAATCTCGCCATCATTATCTGCCTTTCTGATAGCGGACAGCGTCATCGAATGAAATTTTGCCGTTGAGTCTCTTGACTTCATTGACACACTTTCCTCTGAGCCGGGCAAGTGTATCTTCATCCACACGGAAGTTTGCAGCCGATACATGCATCGTCATTGCAAGTTCTACAGCATACTTAAACAGCAAGGATGCCATTCTATTTTCGAAAGAGTCAAGCGACCCTTGGATTGTACTGACGATGGCTTCCGGAAAGTATTCGCGACAGTCCTCTGTGCAAACATATCCGGCATAAAATAAAACTGCCTTTTCTATGAACTCTGATTTGCTTCGGCAGTTATCCAAACGATACAAGCGTTCCACCTTTTCCAGTGTGGTAGGGTATGCCCACAGAGCAAATTTCTTTTTTGTTTCGTCCATTTTTCATCATCTCCTTCTGTTGAAAAACCGCATAAAATAAGGCTTTTTCGGCAAAGGAGGTTGCGCATACATTTTATGCGCAACCTCCTTTTTTGAGCCATCAACGCCGATATGTTTCCTTGTACAATGGGGCATATTTGCAATTCCGACCCCGAAGTCTTGAAAATGCGTTTATTGCGACCCCGATTGTGAAAGTGCGAAAAGCCCTTTAACGGTCGGCTCTGCCGTCCGATGTGAACCGAGTCGGGGAGCATTGCAACCCCGGCTCTTATTCCTGCAAGTAAAATCGGACGGCTGAACCGCCGATTTTCCGCATTGCGCAATTACCTCTTAAAAGCCGTTATTTCGCCTGTTTTGTTGTGATGGGGGACTCGGTCGGGGATTGCAACCATTTTGCCTCACAGGGCGACACAGGGGCAGACACGACGGTTACATCTTCATATCAGATACTGTGATATCATTTGATGGTTCTTCCGAAAAATTAAGTTCTTTTCCTGCAAGGCTGCTGTTGAAAATTTCACGGCGGCACTCCTCGCTTCGGTAATCGGAGCGGAATGCTTTATAGGCCGCAACGGAAAAATCACGCAGGGAGTAGGTCTGCCATTCGTTATCCATACCGTCGTAAACACTGACCCGGCCTTCATCCAAATCAAATTCAAGCAAAGCAGAAATTCGATTATCCGAATGGATATCTGAACAGACCTCGTTGAAATATTCGAGGTTGACAGGATTCGTTTCAATAAAAGCGTCGGCGAATGTTTCGGGGGCAGCCGATAACTCGCCGCGCTCATAGAGACGGTATCGGTACGCAGCTTGCATCGGGGAGCGGAAGTGATCGCTTGTGAAGTGATAGTCATCACCGTTTTCACGAATGTGATAAACCGCAAAGCGCCGGGCTGCTTCCATCTTTGCTTGCTCTTCAGCATACTCACTTTCAATCGTTGCCTCAATGTAGGCACGCTGTTCGTTGGGAACATACTCCTGATAGAGTGTGTCGAACGCTTCGGCTAATTTGTCCTCGACCGTTTCGGCGGTCTGATTGCCGAGTGCATCTGCCAACGCCTGTACACGGTATTTATTAAGGTACAGCGTAATATCAATGTCGCTCATTGGCGCTCACCTCACTGACTTCCGTATGTTCTGTTTTGGGTGGCCTCGGCTTTTTCGGCTTCGGCACGACAGAGGGAGAAGCGGTGCCGGATTTCATGTCGATAAAATCACGAACACCGGCAGGCACGGTTTTGCTGTAAAGTGTGTCGAGCGCTTTTTCAAGTTCAGTTTCGACAGTCGTACCTTTCTGCGAAAGATAAAGGACAAGGGCGGATGCCTTGTCCTCGTCAAATGAAATATTGAAGGTTGTCTTTTTCATATTGTGCTTTCCTTTCTGTCACATAGTCAGTTCGGGATCAAAGCCGTCTCGCCGCCAATCCTCACGGTCTGAATTACATCCGCGCATATTGATTTCCGCGTAATCATTAAGGCCGTAGAAATTCGTGCCGTCAGTGCAACAGTTTTGAAAACTACCGTGTTCCATGTTGCATTCAATTATTACGGCATTGCTTAAATCGCTGTGAGTATAAACGCCGCCCGACATCTTGCACCCTGAAAAGACCGTGTTCTTGAATTCGCATTCCTCGGCGGTGACATCTTCGAGGTTACAGTTTTCAAACCGCGTGTCATTGATAACGGAAAAATTGAGTTCCGCGCCTCGCAGGTCAGTGTTCGCAAACCTCGCGTTATCCATAGCAACATTCATCATGTTTTTATGCGCAAGGTTTAGTCCCTGCACAAAACAGTTAGAAAAATCAGCCTGTATACCACCTGCATCATTAAGCCATAAGGTGTGCTTGGCAAGCATGACATCCGCTTCTTCCTGCGTCAGTGTTTGGCGTGAATCAGCCTGCTGTATATATTCATCTTTTACAGTGCAGAGCATATAGCCACCATCGAAATCAACACTTTCAATTTCCGGTCTGTCTTTCAGTGCTACATACATCAATTCCTCGCTGAATCCTGCACCTCTAAACTTGTTTCGTAATTCATCGGTATTGATGCTGTATTTTTTATTACTACAATCGATTGCTTCTCGAACTATACGGTCTGCCATTATTGCAGTTTCACGCACAGCGTTTTCAAGGCTCGGATACTGAACAGCGATAGCAAGCTGTTTGGCGTTAGGAATATGGGCGGTGTATCGGGCGTAGTCATAACCCTCTGTGTCAATGATAAAGCCGTCTTTATGTCCTTCTCTTATGAGCAGCAGGCACGGTATACCGTCGGGTAAATACTCATGCTTCTCGGCGTTAAACTCTCGGAGAAAATCATAGTATCCAAGAGGATTGGAAACGAATTCGGTATATTCAGAAGGCGTCAGTTTTACTACTTTTTCAATCTGACACAGAGGCAGATTGAAATCCGTTTGTTTGCACTTTAAGTCTGCTTTTATGACCATGGGCATTCTCCTTTACATAGACAGAGCCTGCGTTTCGTCCTCATCGGAGGATTCGTTCGCAGGCTCATGGTTGTGTTCGGTTTCGTGTTCATCGTAGAGGTTACAGCCGAGGACGGAGAACAGGCTCACGGGGTCGCTCTGACACTGTGGGCAATATCTCAGATGGCAAGTCATTTCGATGGCGTCCTCGGTCATGATGAGTTCGTTGATTTCCTCTCTCTGCCGTAATTCTTCTTCGAGCAGCTTTGCACTTTCGTTACTATCGGTGATTTCAACACCGAAGTGATGGTGCAGCTCGTCATAGGAAACCGACCAATAGCAGTTCTCGGAATTGTCGCAGCACTGCCGGACGGCATAGTCGGCAAGCTGCTTGATTTTGTTTTTATCCATATAGTTCAGTCCTTTCATTGTATGTCGCTGTCGGGATAGGTGATATACGGTATCTTGAGCCAATGCGTCCATCCTGACTGCGCAAGGGGCGTCATAATAACTCCCAACTCCGTGTTGGCAGCGTGAATGGTTTGCCCGTCGCCGACATAGATGCCGATGTGACCGTCCATCCATACGGCAATGCCGGGGATGTCGGGCATCGTATCAATCGTGCCTTTCTCGGTCGCCATGTCGAGCATGGGGTCGGAGCCGGTATCCCGAACACCGTTGGAGCGATATTCGATCTGTCCGGTGTCACAATTAAACCATGCGTAGCCCTTGATGAGTCCGATGCAATCGGCGGTGCGGCCGCCGAGCCAATGCTGACGGATAAATTCCTCGTTTTCGCCGACCTGTTCCGGGAACTGCGATATTTTTGTCGTGAGTATGGATTCGTTCAGCACCTCACCGTATGTCCCGTATACATAGCCCCACCCGTGGGACAGCGCCTGCTTTGCCCATTCCGCAAGATCAACATTGTTTTTTGTTTCGGGGTCGACGAATTTTGAAACATTGATTGCCTTTGCTCGGATGGAATTCATTATTTTACTGTAGTCCTCAGTTTTCAGTTCCGTTCCGAATGCGGCGTTGACGGCGGCGATGAGCTGCTCGTCGCTCTGTCCCTCATCGAAGCACCCGACGAGCTTATCCACAAAGTCGTCCGCTTTGGCATAGTCATATAGGGCGAGGGTGTACAGCACTTGTGCCTCTTTTGTCCTTTCTGCTGTAAATCCATTTTCGGTCATGGCAGACTCGATAGCGTTCATCATATCCTCGACCGTCTGCAGCTTGGCTTTTTCCTCATCGGACATTTCCTCCATCACGATATCCTGCAAGCGGTCGGTGTCGATATCAATATCGCCGCTGAAAATAGAGAGTATTGCTACCATCGGCATCATGACAATGATAATAATACCGAGGATAATGCCGAGAACAACACGCCGTAATTTTTTGTTGGTGAGAACAGCGACGGCTATCTTTTTGAGAGCCGCCGCAACGGTTGCGCTCATAGGCGTTCACATCCTTTCTTGCGAAAATCAGCGCCCACCGGCTTTCCCGAAGATGGCCGCTTTGTATTCGGGTGCAATGACTTGGAGCAGATACCGTTCGTTGCCGCAGCGGTAGAGACAAGTGCCTCGTTCGGGATACTTGATGAGTTCAAATTCACTCGGCTCAACTTGCAGTGCGTCCATATACTCCTTGGGATTGATCTGCCCGGCGTTGAACAGAAACTGGTGTGTGGGAATGGAAAACAGCGGCTTTGTAAATTCTCGAATAGACGGAATCAAAAAATCCTCGATATTCTGACTTGCCAGAATAACCGAGGAGTCCTTTTTGCGCACACGCTTCATACAATTTCTCAAATATTCGATTGTAGTCATATTCGAGAGGAAGAGGTACAGCTCGTCCACCGATGCCGCCGTGCTGCCTTTGCCGAGCAGTTCGTTGCTCATGAAGGAAAGGATATTAAACAGCATACAGTCCTTTAAGCGGCGGTTGGTATCCATAAGCCCCTTCACACCGAATACAAGAAAATTGGAGTCGGTAATGTTTGTGTGTCCGTTGAAATATTTGCTTTCCGAGCCGACGCACATGGAGTGGATGCCGAGGCAGACCTCTTGGAGCGTTTCCTCGGTGTAGAGGTATTTGCGTTTTTTGTCATAGCCCATAAACTCTTCCTCGCACAGCTTATAGAAATCCTCCATAACGGGAAAGTCCGAGGGCTTTTTCATGCTGTAATCCGTGCTGTCGGTAATGCCGAATCGGGCATACAGCTTAGAAAGCAGGATTTCAATAGTGTCGATCTGCGAATCAGTAAAATCCTTGTAACTGCGAAAAAAATCCTTCAGAAAGGCAATGTGCTGCGAAAGCCTTGTCACTTTCTTGAACGCTTCGGGAGTTGTGGCGTCGATGTCCTCAACGCTGTCTGTCCATGCTTTCGGCTCTAACGGATTGATGGTGTATTCGCCCGACATAAAGTCAATATAGCAGCCGCCAAGCGCTTCGCACAAATCCTCATACTCCGATTCGGGATCGAGGCAGATGATACGCTTGCCCGATTCACGGATATTGGTGAGGATGAGTTTCAGAAGATAACTCTTACCCTGACCGCTGTTGCCGAGAATGAGGATATTGCTTGTAGTCTTGTCCTCGGCTCTGCGGTCGAAGTCCACAAGGATATTCGTGCCGTATTTATCTCTGCCGACATATGAGCCGTGGGGATCTGTCTTTCCGCTGAAATTGAACGGGTACATATTTGCGACAGAGGAGGCAGGCAAAACTCGTTCATACTGTGCGCCGAACTGATTCGCGCCCACGGGCAGAACAGAGAGAAAGCCCTCTTTCTGCCGCAGGGTCAGCCTATCGACGGAAATTTTGGAACGAGTCAGCTCCATTGCGATGTCGCTCTGCAATTCCTTGAGCTTCTCCATGCTCCTGGCCTTCAGTTCAATGAACACCGACACATGGAGCAGCGGCTCTTTGTTCTTTCGGAGGTTGGCGAGCAGTTCAATTACATCCTGCAAATTCCCCTCGGCCTCGATGGTTTCGTTCACATCGTTGCCGCCGCTTTTGAGCCGATTGCGGCGAGTAGCATTTTGAATGATCTTTCGCTGTTCCATTGATTCCACCAAGCGGTGGTAAATGCGAAGCGTCACGCCGTTGCGGTCGGCGAGCTGCGAGAGGATCGCCTGTTCCTCGGTGGACGGCGGATATTCCCGAATCGCCCATACGCAGCGGTAGCTGTCGCCGACGATATAATGGTCGGATAAAAACTTGATTGTGCCGGGTAGGATCAAGTCGAAGAAGTCCTTGGTGCGGATTTCCTCTGCCTGCTCCGGCGTCAATACTTTCGGTTTTCTTTTATACATGATTTTCTTCCTTTCTGCCGTTTAGGTTTCTGCGGCGATAATAAGCAGCCTTCCGTCCTTGCCCGAACTGTGGCAGGTGGAGAGGATAAGGTGCCTGCCGTCCTCGACGGCGATGCGGTCATACCAAGCGTCCGAGGTGTTTGTTTTCAGCGCCTCGGTTACGATAAAGGTTTGTACTCCGTCTGCGGTTTCAAATTTTACGGTCCGGTGTGCATTCAAAAAATCTCTGTCCACATACCTTTTGAGGTCGGAGAACATCGTACCGTTTTTCATGTTATGACCGTAAATAATGAGGTTGGTGCTTTGAAGGTCGCACCGTCCGTCGAGGAACGGCACTCCGCTTTGGCTGTATTTGCCGTAGAAACTGCGGCGGAGATATTTCTGTGGATCGGACGGCGTGTACATCACGGGATAACTGATATTTGTGCCGTCAAAAGAGAGCCACCCGATGCAGTCAGCGTTTTCTGCAATGAGCGCCTGTATATCGTGTTCCGCCGCAGGCTGCTCGGTCGGCTCGGCGCTCGTTTCTGTTTCTGCGTCCGTAACGGATTCTGTCGGAGCTTCGGTCATCGGCAGTTCGGCAATTTCCGCAACGGCGGCGAAGTCATCTTTTTCTTTCTGCTGTTCGTTTAACTCAGAATAGATATTTACACCTGACAGCGCGGCAGTCGCTGACAGCAGAAGACAGAAGAATATGAGGGCGGGTTTATTCCTCGTCCTCATCATCTGTCACCTCATAGAACTGTTCGCCGTCAATATCGGGGATTGCTTCGCCTTGCAAACTCGAATCAAAATAAAGTGCAAGGATTCGTTTGATTTCCGGCTTTTTAAGACGGTGCACCTCAAAGCCCTCACCGGCGATTTTGCTCTCAATGCGGTTTGCGGTTTCAAAGGTCTGTTTTTCTTTCTGTCCTTTGAGCCTTGCGACAAAGAAAAACTGACGGGCGGTCGCCATTTCTACCTGTATGGTGTCGAGAAATTCAATGTCCTTTTTGATGAGTTTCCTGACTTTTGCGTTTTCCTCGATCTCAAGGCGTTCGACCAAATAGGCTTTGTTGTCGTCGAAGCATTCGGATGAGTCGGTGCAGACGATTTCAATGTCGGGCAACGCCGACAGTAGCATCATCAGATGGCGTATCTTTATCTCAATGTTGGTGTGGGAGAGAACCGAGATATTGGTGGGCGACACGAGGTAAAAGATCAGTTCTCCCTTGTTGGTAGAAAGGCCGTATTTCGTGAAGGTCCTGATGCCGAGCAGTTCCTGCACCGAACGGCCTTTTTTCTTTTTCTGCTGTTTCATTATTATCATCTCCATTCAAAGTATTGCTGTGTGGATATTAAATACCGCACGGCGTAACGCATGAAGTCGAGTACGGTGGTATCGTCCATGCGGATCGTTAAAAAACCGTAGCATAAAACAGCTACGGCCGGCATAAAGATGTGCAGCTGCACAAGTGCGAGAACCGACAACAGTGCTGCTACCGCCAAAATTACAAAGTCCCGCAAACTCCAAAGCCACAGATTGGCTGTGGCTTTTAAGTTCTGCGGATAGATATATTGTGTCATTGCGTCATTCCTCCGATTTCTATGCCGCCGATGTCCTCGCAGAATTCCTTGGGCGTCTGTCCGTATTCCTCACGGAGCTTCTCGGCGATCATATCCTTGATGAGCTGTGACTTCGCAACGGTCGGTACATATTCGCCTTCCTCGCAGGAATCGGCGGTCGTGACGGTAAATTCAAGCCGGAGCGTGTCGGCGAACGGGTCGTACTTGGCATATAGATTCAGCCACTTATCATCGTCCTCTGCCGTGTTCGTTCCAAATTTCTTGTCCACATCAAACCATGTTTCGAGATAACAGGTGATCTGATGCCCGATGTCGCAGTCCACCTCCATATCTCGGTCGACTGCAAGCATATCCCTTGTGAATTCCGGCGTATCCATTTTAGTTATAACGGATGTCGGACAGTATTCGGCGTCGGCATTGTGCCGTCCGAGCTGCTCACGGATATGCTCTGCAAGCTGTTCCGAGAGGAAATTACCGCACACTGCTTTTGTCTGTTCGTGGATAATACCGAGATATTTCAGCCCGACCTTGTAACGAGACAGGAGCTTGTCATAGGTCATGTCCTCGTTTAATGACGGCTCGAATATACCGTAATCGCCGTACCAATTTGCATATCGCTCGTTTGGCGGAATATCTGCCGCTTCCTCATAAGCGGCAATGATTTTGAATGCGTCCGGACCGTATTTTTGCAAAAATCTGTTTGCCTGCATATAGTTTTTCATACTGCACCTCCTTATTTGCCTGCGACCTTGGCCACCGTTCGCGTAAGGTTGACAGCAGTGGTCGTGGCGTGTACAACACTCATCATGTTGACCTTAACGCTTGAATCAAGCCCAAACTGCTGCGCAATCCGCGGCACTTCATTTGCCGCAAGCATAATGCCAAGCCCCAACAGCATATTGTCGGGGAAAGTGATCAGCCCCAAGAACAACAGCGTAGTCTGCAAAAATGCAGTCAAGCACAGTGCGGCAATTTGTTTCATCCACTGATTGAAGCCGTCTGCATATCCTCTCGGCACGGAAAACATATACAGTGAGCCGACCGCCATCTGAATGAGCAGGATTCCGCCCCTCTTGATATTGGCAAAAAACATCTTGATCACACAATAGGCAAAGGCAATCATGCACAGCAGATTCAGCAGGCTGAATGTCGTACCTATGCTTGGCGAGAACAGTCTGACAAGCGCACTCAGTCCGACATCCGCAAGACTTGAATTGATGCCCGACGATGCAATGCCGATCAAATCGTGCGAAAAGGTGTTTTGCAGACTGATGCAGAATTTATACAGTTCGATCGGCACAACACCGATGAGGGAGCAGGCAAAAAAGCCTTTTAAAATGTTCAGCGCAGTCGTTTTAATGTTTGCTCTGCCGCACTGATACTCGATGGCGACATCGAATACGGCGACAACCGTGCCGGCGACGAACAAGCCCCAACCGAACAGCGTAAACAGCTTGACGGTCGCCTGCACCCATTCGAGGTCAAAGACCTCCGCACTCATATTGCCGATCATTTCGAAGCAGTCGGCAATCGCCCCGTAAATAATTTCGTATATCCAACGGAGCATGGCGTTCCAGATAGCGTTGGCGATACCGCTTTCCACTACATCTATTGCGTTTCCGATGGCGTCGCCGATGCCTGAGATTATATCACCTAACCAGTCAAAGATAAGTCATCACCTCCGTTCCGTATCCGGCTGTATCAGATAATGGACCAGATATACAGCGGTGCGGTCAGCGTGAAAATAAGGCAGGCAAACAGAATGCACGGGGCAGCGAACTCAAACTGTCCGTGCTTTCGGTAGTCGAAGTAAGCCGTCCCGATTTTCACAAAAAATAGGATGGCGAGAATCATGTCGCAGACCGGAAACACCACATTATTAACAACAGTCTGAATCTGTCCCTTGGCAGCGTTCCAAGTGCTTTCGATTGCGCCTGCCACATCTCCGGCCGCAAATGCGGTCATGGAGAATGCCGTCGTAAGGACGGCCACGAGCAGAAAGGAGAAAAGGATTTTCATGGGTTTCTTTTTCATAGGGTTTTACCTCCTAACACATTTTGAATTTCTTTTTCGGTTATATATCGGATGCGGATATTGAGGCTTTTGCCAAACTGCAGCTCTGCTTTCATGCCGTCCGTGACGGTATCTCCGAATACCCAAACCTCATCGCAGAGCCACAGAAGCGACATTCCCGCTGCCAAGCCGATTTCCCGATCTTTGGGGGCATTATCGTCGAGGCACAGAGCATAGAAATGCGGCACGACCGGAGCCGTGCCGCACCTCAGTGCGTATGAGGTATATATCTTGACCTTTTTGAGATTTTCCTCAATATTCCCACCGAGAGGAGCGCAGACATACACCCGTTTCATCATTCATCATCCTCGTCCTTTTTGCGCTTGCAATACATAATAATGCAGGCAATCACGCCGCCGAGGGCAACACTGCCAAGTCCGATCCAAAAGCCGAGGTTGGAGTTGTCGCCAGTCTGCGGAATATCCGGCTTGGGCGGAGTGAGAGTCACGGTCTGACCGCCGTCCTCAATATCGGCATGAGCGGCAAGTTCAACGCCGTCACGGTATAGCGTTTCAAAAACGACAAGGTCAGTCTGCTTGGTGATTTTACTGCCGCCAAAGGTGAAGCGGACGGTGACCTCGCCGCAGCTTTCCTCCGGTGTAAAGGTGACTTCGGAGGTCAACTCCTTGCCATCGACAAGGAATGCTTTGCCTGTGGCCATGTCCATAAGGATGCCCTTAATGGTGTATGCCTTGCCGGGGATGAGGTGCTTATACGAAACGGTATCCTCAATGGTGATATCGCCCTCGGCAGTGGCAGTCTTTTCGCCGTTCACTGTTGCCTTTGTTCCGATTTCGGGGGTGCGGTCATTGACGACCGTAATGCCGACGGTCTGTCCGTTTTCGCTGATGCGGACGGGATAGATTTCGTCATTGGAGAGGTAACCGTCGGCGGGCTGCAACTCCTTAATAAGCCAATTGCCGTAGGGAACATTTTCAAAGAGGAAAGTGCCGTCCTCGCCGGATACGGCGGTAATGAGTGCGTTCTCGGCAGTAAACTCGGTTTCGGCACTGCGGAAAAGTCCGAACTTTGCGCCAACGATGGGCTTCTCGGTTTCACGGTCAATTTTCAGTCCTTTGACCGATCCGTAGAGGATATCGTTTTTGATGGCTTCGCCGCCGTTTGCTTTGATCTCCACGAGGGCGGTATCCTGTCCGACGTAGTCGAAGGTCACGGGATATTTTTCGTCCGAGAGGATATAATGGCTGTCGGTCGCAATTTCCTTTACATACAGTTTTGCGCCTACGGGAATGTCTGTCACAAAGGTGATATTGCCGTTTTCGTCGCAATTGGCGATTTCAAGCAGGCCGTCCTTCGGGACGAATGAGCCGTCTGCGGCAAACAGATTCTCGGCGGCATAGAGTCCGAACTGCACCGAGAGGATTTCGCCGTTATCACCGATACCGAAAACTTCATCCTTACCGAGAATTTTGGAGAGTGAAAGCGCCGCTTTCTGACGGTCGTTATAGAATTCCGCCGCCGTTTCGGTGATCTCCACGGTTTCACCCGCATAGGTCAGCTCCACGGTCTTTTCCGTGCCGTTCAGCACCATACCGTAGGGCGCTTTTGTTTCTCTGACGGTATATTTTCCGAGATATAGCGCCTTGCTTTCTGAATTGCCGTTTTCGTCGGTCGTTACGGTGTCCACGACCGTTCCCTTGGCATATCGGAGCGTTCCGTCTGGCGTGATAATGTCCTCGGCGGCGGTAATTTCGTACACCGCACCCGCAAGACCGCCGTCTGTAAACACAGGCTGATATACGCTGTTTGTTTCTGCAACAGAGGAAAAAATCTCGCCAGCCTTACTTACGGCAATCGTACCTTTCTGCGGCATATTTTGCTTTTCTACGGTTACGACCGTCTTGCTGCCGTCCACCTTGAATGCGATGGGAGCAGAGTCGAGGACATATCCGTAAGCCGTACATTGCTCGATGATCTCATAATTGCCGTAAGGCAGTTTTTCGGGCATCATGAGCTTGCCCGTGACATCGGTGTAATAGATGTCGATGTCCGTAGGCGTCGGGTAGTTGATATGCTGCACGATATATTCGCCCGTGTCGGTGTTGCGCACCTTGAAACCGATGCCCGCCGCAGGAATGATTTTACCTGTTTCGGCGTCCTTTTTAACGATTTCAATGATTGCCTCATAGGGCGCGTTGTTGATGAGAAAACGGTATACCTGTCCGTCCTCGCTGACGAAGACGGTAAACGGCGCAAGAAGCTCTTTGCCGTCCCAGCCCTTAATCTGCCTTACGGTATATTCGCCGTAGGGCAAGTCTTTGGTTTCAGCAAAACCGTGTTCGTCGCATACAAGGATATCCCGTTCGGTTTCCTTGGCGTTTTCGTAGCTGCCTGCCGATTTCAGATACACTTCAAACTCGGCGCCTTCTTCGGGTGTTTCGATTTTGGTAGCGCCGTCATCGCAGTGCTTAATTACGGCGATTTTTCCCTTGATGATATTTTCAAGAGAGTCGAGGGGCTTTGCAAGGTTGTATTCCACGGTATACAGCTTGGCTTCCGCACCGATGTGCAGGCTTTCAGTATTGATTAAATATCCCTCGGAGGGGCTGATCTCACGAATCGTCCAATCGTCGCCGCAGATATAGTATTTGGTCGTAAAACTGCCGTTTGCGTCGGTGGTGTAGGTGTCGATGAGCTGATTGCCTTTATAGATGCCATATACAGCACCTGCGAGAGATGCGTCGCCCTGCGGCAAGCCCTTTTCGCTGTCACTCTTGGTTACGGTGACATTGAACTTCTTGAGGACATTGTCAAAGGACTTGTTCGTAACCTTATTCCACTCGATTGCGGCAGTCTGCTTTTCAGGTACGACATAGCGAGTCGGAGTGTCGACTTCTTCGAGGGTATATCCCGTGCCAATCAGCACATCCTTGAATGTTGCTACGCCGTTTTTGTCGGTCACGGCATACTCGTTGACCTCGATGCCGGAGAGCGATGTTCCGTAGAGGCGGAACTTCATGCCCCCGATCAGTCCGTCCTCGGCAGTCTTTTTGACTGTGAGGTCGCCACGGCGGAGCTTGTTGCTGAAGTTGACGGTAGATACCTGACCGCTGACAACGGTTACACAGCGAACTTCCTGCGGAATATATTTGTCATATTCGGTTTCGGTCACGGTGTAAACTCCGGGCTTGAGGTTGTCTACCTGAATCACGCCGCCGTTTACGGTTTTAACGGTCTTGTCGATGCCGTTGCCCTGAATGCGGAAGGTAATACCGTCCACCTTGCTGTCCTCGCTGACCTTGACGATTTTGGCACTGCCGTAAGAAACTTTCAAACTGATATATCCCTTGACAGGGTCATCAACCTGTTGACCGAAAGTGACAGTGTCCTGATTTCCGCCGCCCGGCTGATATGCACCGTCAGACCAAATAATAAGCCCACGGCGCTGTGAGGATTTCTTTTCCGCTGTGAGAGTAACCTTATCTGTCGGTGCGGAATTTGATGTTATGATGAGTTTGTTTCCGCTTACAACGCAGTTCATACCGGGAGCAGAATAATTGTAATTATCGATAACTCCGTTTGTATCGGTAAGCTCGGCGCAATATCGGCTGCCGTCCCACGAAAGTTCTACTGTTTGCGCTTTGCCTGCTGTTCTTGAAAGAAAGCTCGGCAATTTTGTGTGCTGCTGAACAGCAGAAGCAATGGCGTTATAATAATTCATAATGCCATTTCTCAGAGGATGATCTCCGCGCACCTGTTCAAGAATGGCGTTATAACCGTTGGGTGTCACATGATTAAAATATTCGTCACGCTCTCCGACAACGGTTTCCCAAACAAGGAGCTGCGTTGCGAAAGCCTTTGACATTGTATCGGCATCCTCGGCATTCTGAGATTTCCAAGAGTCTGAGATTTGTCCGGTATATCCGTACTGCAAGATTCGTCCGAGAAACAGTTTGATGTCATCAGCCGAAATTGTACTATTATACTCCTTCGGAAAGTTGTCGAAAAAGTCTTCGCCTTTCTGCGTAAATACCAATCCCGTATCAAGCGGTCTGCCGGGTTCAATGCAGTAACAAATATTACCCTTGTACGAATTCATTGTATAGAAGGTTGTATGCCTTCCTTTGTGACACATCCAACCGCCCATATAGTGCAGTTCATCATGCCCCCATGTTACGGTGCTGTAATTGGCATCACCATTTCGGGGATACCCGATGACAATAGCTTTGCCTGTGGTACTCGCCGCTGATGCGGTTAATGCTACTCCAACAATGGTTGACAGACAGATAAAAATAGAAAGAAGAAGCGAAACACTTCTTCTGAGAAAACTGTTCTTCAATGATTTTCACCCTTTCAGATAATAAAAAACGCACCGTTGTTAAACGATGCGTTCCGTTAGATTTATATTTTTAAGCGTAGCCTATAAAAAGTCTGTAATTACCGTTTCCGTCCGATTCTGCCCATACCCAAATATCCGTAAAGCCTTCAACATTTTTGTATCTGTTCATTCGTGTCTTTATATCTCTTTCAAGATATTTTGAGTTCGGTCCGGCTATTATAGGGTTATCCCAACAGGAGACTGCTTCGGGGTTTATCGCAAGACCTATGTTTTCAGCATATTTTCTTGCGAATTCAATCCAATAGTTTATATCGAACTGTGGGTCGGCAGGCTTCGGTTTTTCAGTTTCGGTTGGCGTAGGATCGACAGACTTCGGAGATTCGGTCGGTTTGCTTTCCGGCGACTCGGTTTCCGCAGGCTTGGCGGTATCTGCCTTTCTGCCGCTGTCGGCAGGGGCAGTGCTTTCAGGCTTTTCTTTTTCTGCCGTAGATTTGGTCGTGCTTTCCGTTCCCGCATGCAGGCTGCTCTCGGCGGTCGGCTCGGAAGTGCTGTCCGTGACCGTTGCCGTTATACTGCTTTCCGTGCTGATCGCACCGCTTTCGCTACCGTCGTTTATTTTATCTGCACCGCACCCCGTAAGGCTCAGTATTATCAGTCCTGCGAGGAGGGCTGCGAGCATTTTTTCTGTTCTCATGGACATCACCTCTATCTATAGAATACTGATAATCCGTGAAAAGTCCAGCACTTTTTATAAACTTCGAAAACAAGTTACATTGACTGCTCGAAAGCAGGTTCTTCATCTTCGTCGAGTTCCTCGGACTCAGTCTGCTGTTCAGCCTGCACTTGTTCCATTTTCTGCTCATAGGCATCAAGAACATACCCGTTGAGTGCTTCGCGGGATTCTTTTGTAATAGGGTGAAAGTCATCATAAAACTTCCCATCCGTACCTTTATGTCCGGGATAGAGAACTTGAAGCCCTTTTTCTCCGCCGTCATAAACTTTGATGCCGTGGACAGCAAAATGATTTCCGATGGTTACACTTGCATTTGCCTTGATTTTGCTGTTTACATCTGATGCAATTCTGTCGATGCGCGCAGTAATAAACGGGATTTTATACTGTGCTTTTTCATTTTCCGTCGCTGCGGTTTGCTTCTGATTGTCTTTTGTGATTTGCTTTTTTGCTGCCATGATTCTTAACCTCCGTTTTTAATTTACATACTAAAAATAATGGTGCATCCTGTATCGGCACTTACTTCTTCCGGGCTGATTTGCTCGGGTTCTTTGAAACGATCCATATATAAGTCCACCTCACTGTCAGTCAGTCCTCTGAAATCTTCTTCGGTTGTTCCGCAGATAAAAAACGGTCCTGCAATAATTGAAGAACCGTCACCGATTCTGCGGTTGCCTTCCATTCCTATCAGTTTGCCTTCCTCATTGCAAATGATGCAGGTTTCGTTATCGTCGGGATATACAACTTCTATATATCCGCCGACCGCTTTTTGCTCAGCTTCAAGTGTATGGGTAACCTCGGCGACATAGGGTGCTTTATTCGGTTCGATATACACCACTCTCATAAGATTGTCCGGCTTATGTGTTTTTGTCGTATCAAAAGGAACATCCCTGAAACCGATACTTTGACAGATACTTGCTTTTCCGTCCGTCACCACAACATCAGATACTGACAACGAATGACCTCTGAACAGCGGATGTCCCACTGTATTGAATCGACCGTAGATTTCTTCAAGTTCATTTTCATCGATTTCCGCATCGAATACTTCATCATAGATTGACGGATCGGGAGACTGACTATCGCTTAGAGACATAAACTTCATTCGGTTATTATCCCTTTCGGGATTTATTTGATAAATTTTTACCCGCATCTTATACTCCTTTCGCCGTGATATACAGTGGTTTATGTTCTGCCAACAGACGCACTCTCTTTCTGCGCCCACAGTAAATTCAGATAAATTGTTGCACGGTGCTGCTGCTCCGGTGTGAGGCTGTCGATAAAGTCTTCAATGGGGATTGAGTTTTCTTCGTCAAAGCACTCGGGAGTACACCCGCTGCACAATTTTTCTTTGCGGACTATAATGGTGTTTTTATCCTTTTCCTCGAAAGAAAGAATATCATTGTAGCCGATTTTATTGCGGACTCTTATTTCATACGGAATCGTAATTCGTCCTCGTTTGCCGAGGACTCTGACAATCTTTCTGCTCATCAATATCACTCTCCTTTAAGCTTCAAATAAGCACCTGCCGCAATTGCGACAATAGTACGGACACTCTGCACACACTTTGCCGTTATAGGTCAAATCGCAGTTGCTGAGTTCATCTTCGAATTCGCTCTCATCGATAACTCTGACTTTAATTTTCCCGTCATCAAAATATGTCTCAAACAGGGTGTCCTCATCAATGTCAAGCGCGGCTGTCAATTTTTCCGGCAGTAAAATTGTGAATTCTGTTTTGTACTCCATTTCCTTCTCCTTAATAATCGTACTGAAAATCGAAAAGCGTTAATTGCTGTGCTTCTTTCATGATGCAATGATTGTTTTCTTCTGCCTGCTTTTTCAAATCATAATTACCAATGAGCAGTTCTTCGAACATTTCGCCCGGTTTTGTGCTTTGAATCATATTGTGCAATCGTTCTTTCACAAAAGTATCGAACCCGTATTTTTCAGCGAGACTGCAAATATACGGATCGTTATTGTAGGTAATAATAAATTTGCAATTACCCTCATACTTCTCGTGAATGCCATACATAAATTCAAACAGCTTTGCGTGTTCGTCACTGCCGAAGTTGGCTTTCTGATAGTACTTTTCCGTACCCTTGTACGGAGGGTCAAGCAAAATAAAAGTGTCTTTGCCTGCAGCATAAGAAATGCAGTCCTTGTAATCTCTGTGCATGATAACGGCATTTCTGAGTCTGCTGCAGGCGGTAACAAGTCTGCCAAAGCGTTTGGTCATGTCCTTTTTTGCTATGGCAAAGGTTTTTCCGGTAGATGAGAAGCTGAATATCTGATTTTCGAAGAAAGCGACAGCCTTCTCGATATCCGACCATTCGGCTTTTTCCACTGTGACCGAGGTTTCTGTCAAATCATCAAGAATATTCGGTACATCGGCGAGCATTGCCTTATTTATTCTGAATAGTTCTTCTGAATTGAAAGACAGATAAAGACGACCCAATAGGTAAGCAAGCTTCTCATTTTGCTGTAATACACGAAAGAATTTCACCAAATCGCCGTTGTAATCATTGATGATTTCTCTTTCGGCGGGCTTTTTTCTCAGAAATACTTCAGCACTTCCCATACACGCTTCCACATAAGTCTTGTGGGGCGGCATAAAAGCGTCAATTGTTGTGTAAATACAGCCTTTGCTTCCTGTCCACGGCAGTGGACTTACAGAACCGGACAATATAACCGACCTCCTTTCGGGAGGCAGTTGCGTTATAATACAAAAACAGACCGTTCTTGTGTTTACACACGCAAACGGCCTCAATTTCATTTATTTAGTTTGTGTCCCGCGCTGAGAGTTGTGCTTTTAATCTTTGTAGCTGTGCTTCATATCGGTTAATCCTATGAAGTTGGAAGCAGCAGAGGATAACAAAGGTAACAAGTCCGCCGAGTACCATTCCTATGAGGAAAAACAGCATTTCAATCATAGCGCATCTCCATTCCGGCATCCATATCCTCGCTGCAATCATCAACCGAGGTTATATTGACATATTCGCCTATAATACCGAGTGCCTCGTTATAACTCTGCGCGGTATCGGTAATGCGCCTGGTCATTTCCTTTGATTGCTCTGCAAGCCCATTATGCCGTAGTGTTTTTGCGGCAATCCCCATAAGGTTGAAGATGTTACCGTTCTGTCCGATAAGCGGGCAGTCGGGTTTCTTTGTTCCTGTAAGACTGAATCCGCCCAACTTATTTTCAACATAATCAGACAGCCAGGTTCCGCCTAAATCCGAATGAGTTCCGATTCGCCACATGGCAAGTTTACCGATATCAACTTTCGTATCATCGTTAAACTCATAGAGCAGACAAGTCAATCCGTTATTTTCAAAGACGGCACAGTTGTCGTCACCGAATTTTGTCCCGTCGAGAAGGATTCCCTCTTTGGTAAAAAGGTCATTGATTCCGTCAACCCACTCCTGTGGATTCCCGCCGCATCCCTGAAGGATAAGACCTTCTTTTCCTTCATACCCACGGAGTTCATTCTTATCGATTTTCTTAATGCTCATAATGTTTGTTCCTCCGTCATTTCAGTATCGGTTTCGTACCCCCAAAGGTTATTTGCGAATATTTCCGCTTCTTTTGCCTCGGGGTAGTAAGTGTCGGTACACTCGCCGTGTTCATAGGTTTTCCTGCCGCAATTCGTTCCGATGTCTTCATCTGCCCATTCATGTTCAAACGAAACCTCGGGATATCTTTCCGCGAGTTTTTCGATAATGGGGTGGGGAGCACTCCAAGCGGTGTAGAACGAAAACTCGGGATTTTCAGCAATGTCCGAACGGTCAAGGTTGTCATAGCCGTAGGAGTTCCACTTTGTTCCCCAATTCTTTATTGACCAATCATACCAACTTGGCGCGCCGTACATTATTTCATTGCGGAAAGCCTGACGGCCGAGTTCCCAGTCTTCTCTCTTGACATCTTTGCGCATACGAAGAAAAATGTTTTCCTTATCTTCCGGGATATTAAGTAAGTCCATATCCTTATTTGCGCCATCAAAAGTGCAGATGTCGACAAACTCTTTGTAGGCTTTTAATCCCCGTTCCATAGAGGAACTCGTTTCAATCTGCAAACTTTCCGGCATGGGAATGACTTTGTTGAAATCAAGAGAGCCGATTCCAAATCTGTTATCCTTAACTGATTCGAGCAGTTCATTTATTTTCTCCCGATCTCCCGTCAACCTGATAGTGTTTATAATATGGTTAGGCATAATGGTTACTCCTTTACAATTCCGAATTCGTGGTTTATTTCGTATAGTCTCTGCCCGATAGCAGAAATGACAGGTACGCTGACTGCGTTACCTGCCATTTTATATAGATGACCGTCTTTCAGACTGGTTGCCTGTGCTTTATAGAATTGTTCGTCCGTGAAACCTTGCAACCGCCAACATTCGATAGGCATAAGTTTGCGGATTCTTCCTTTATGGTAAATTCCATGCTTATCCTGTGCGGTTATCGTGAACATGGCTTCATTCGGCTCTTTCATACGGCGACCCTGCTGACGGACAGTTTCTCTGTCGGGTGTCAGTATTGCTCTCGGTGCGTCTTCGATAAGAACCGCAGAGTGTTCACCTCTGTGATTGCTTACTCCGGAATCCTGTCTTGCGGTTATGCATCGGGCAACATCGGTAATGACCGGGTCGGCGTTCATATCGATAAAATACAATCCGGTTTTGCCGCCCCAACCGCCTGAGCCTGCACACTGCGTACAGGCTATTCCGTCTGTTTCGTAGACTCTTTGACCCTGTGGTCCCGGGATAAGTTGCTTAAGATTTTTCGCATTGCCGCCGCTGAGAGGAAATACCTTTCCGGCACATCTCGGATCAAGATATCCGACAATATACAGCCGTCTTCGCTGTTGGGGGACTCCGAAGTATTTGCTGTTAAGCACCATCCATTCGAGATTATACCCCATTTCAACAAGCGCGGAGAAGATGGTATTAAGCGTCCGGCCGCTGTCATGCGATAACAGACCGAGGACATTCTCCAAGAGTAAAAACGGAGGCCGTTTTTCTGCAAGGATTCGGGCAATTTCAAAGAAGACAGTGCCTCTTGTATCTCGGAAACCGAGACGCCGTCCTGCAACCGAGAAGCTTTGGCAAGGAAATCCGCCGCAAAGCATGTCGAAGTGGGGAAGTTCCCTTGGATTGATTGTTCGCAAATCGCCATAATTCAAACCTCCTTCTTCTCCGTAAATGGCGTTATACGCTTTTTCTGCGTTCTTATCAATTTCCGCGTGACCGACGCATCTGTAATGACCTGTATTTACGAGTCCGGAATGAAAACCGCCAATACCCGAACACAAATCAATGAATGGGATTGCCATAGGGCATCCGTCCAGTTTTTCTACTTCACCTCACATTTACATCGATTGTTCGCTGATAGTCTGTTCCTGAGCTTGTTCCTGTAACTCCCGGTCGATTTCTTCCTGTGTCAATCGACGGAATGAGTCTTCGCCAGGGATCAGCGCAAGCGCTCTGCCGTTATCCCATTTCATTAGGAGCTGACCGATATCATCCACACTCTGAACCGTTCCGCGCATACCGCTTTCAACAGGAGAATATGGGTCGTTCATATTAAGCAGCATTACTCTTGTTCCCGGGGGATATGACTGTTTATATCTCTCAGCCTGTCTGTGTAATCGTTCCCAATCATTCATCTTTCTTTACCTCCTGAATTTTGTTTTGATTTGCTGTCTTCGCCGCAATCATATACACCACTCCTTTAGTTATCAGATTTATATCAACGCTCATAATGCGCTATATATAAAAAAGAGGTTGCGCATACAATTTATGCGCAACCTCCGAGAACACAAACATTTAACAATTAGAAAAACAAAAAAAGGGGCAGACCTTACGAAATCAATCGTAAAATCTGCCCCTAAAACCCTATTAATTTAGTTCAAGTCCTCCCCAAAGGTCGATTTGGGGAAATGATATCTTTTGAATTCCACCTTAAAAATCGGCATGAAAAAACCCAGAAACCGTTGTGGTTTCTGGGTTTTCAGCCCGATATCTTTTTCGGTGCTACTTGTTGGTTGCGGAGGCAGGACTTGAACCTGCGACCTCCGGGTTATGAGCCCGACGAGCTACCAACTGCTCTACTCCGCGATATATTCTGTTCCTCAGTGCGTTATTATATTATACACACTTTTTCAGAAATTGCAAGCCTTTTTGCATAAAAAGTTCGGATTTGCCGAAAAAATCTCCCGCCGTGTGCCTGGCGGGAGGTTTGTACTGCTGCTTTTTGCTTTATTCTGCCTTTTCCTGCTCTGGAGCTTTCTTCTTTTTGAAGATAACGAGCTTGCTGAAGAAGTAGTTGAGAATAACCACGACGACTGCGAGGATTATTTTTGCAGTCATTTCGCCGCTGAGGTCGAAGTTTATCAGCGGAATGTGGAAAACCTTGCTGTCGAAGTGCAGGAAGTTTACGAAGATAATGAGTCCGAGCTCCTCGACGCCGAGGGAGAAGAGTCTTGCCGCGACGAACGACGGAATCTCTTTTGCGAGCACCTTGCCCTCCCAGCTCTTGCTCTCGAAGACGAACAGCTTGTTCGTGACATAGGCGAATGCGACCGCGAATATCCATGCGAGAACGTTCGAAATGTGAACGCCGAGCTGCGAGGATATGAGCTTGTCGAACACCATCGTGAACAGCTTGAACGCGACGAAGTTGACGAGCGTTGTCAGCACGCCGAAGACGACATAGAGTATCGTCTCTTTGTTGACTACCTTTTTGAATATTGCCTTTAGCTTTTCCATTCTTTACACCTTTATTTCAACATCAAGTCCGAGCAGGTCGGAGTATTTGTCAAGTATCGGCTGAATCTCGTTGTCCACGAATTCCTGGGTCTGCTGGGGAGCGCGGCCGACGAAGTTTTCTGGCTTCATTATGCCCTCGAGTTCCTCGCGCGTTACGCCGAACGCGCTGTCCGCGGCTATCCTGTCGAGCAGATCGTTCTTGCCGCCCTCGACCTTGACGACTCTGCCGGCGTCCATCGAGTGAACGCGGATTTTTTCGTGCAGCTCCTGCCTGTCTCCGCCGCGCTTGACCGCCTCCATCATGATGTTTTCGGTCGCCATGAACGGCAGCTCTTCAAGCAGGTGCTTCTCTATCATCTTCGGATATACTACGAGTCCGTCCGCAACATTGATGCACAGGTCGAGTACTGCGTCGGCGGCGAGGAACGCCTCTGGGACGCTCAGACGCTTGTTTGCCGAGTCGTCGAGCGTGCGCTCAAACCACTGAGCGCCGGAGGTCATCGCCGTGTTCTGTATGTCCGCTATGATATATCGCGAGAGCGAGGCTATGCGCTCGCTTCTCATCGGGTTGCGCTTATATGCCATCGCCGATGAGCCGATCTGATGCTTCTCGAACGGCTCTTCTATCTCTTTCATGTGCTGGAGCAGGCGAATGTCATTTGAGAACTTTGTCGCCGACATCGCTATGCCGCAGAGAACGGTCAGCATCTGATAGTCGAGCTTTCTCGAATATGTCTGACCGGAGACCGCAAAACAGCTGTCAAAGCCCATCTTCTCGGCTATCATTTTGTCGAGAGCTTTGACCTTGTCGGTGTTGTTGTCAAAAAGCTCCATGAACGACGCCTGCGTGCCGGTCGTGCCTTTTGAGCCGAGTAATTTGAGCTGTGAGAGCTGGAACTCGAGGTTCTGGAAGTCCATGAGGAATTCATTGAGCCAGAGCGCGGCGCGCTTGCCGACAGTCGTGGGCTGAGCGGGCTGGAAATGAGTGAATGCAAGGCAGGGCATATCCTTATATTCAACGGCAAATTTCGCGAGGACATTGAGCAGATTAACAAGCTCCTCGCGGATGAGCAGCATCGCCTCGCGCATGATAATAACATCGGTGTTGTCGCCGACATAGCAGGAGGTCGCGCCGAGATGGATTATCGGCTTGGCGTTCGGGCACTGCACTCCGTAGGCGTAAACATGGGACATGACATCATGGCGGACTTCTTTTTCGCGGGCGGCGGCGACATCATAGTTTATGTCGTCCTTATGTGCCTTGAGTTCGGCTATCTGCTCGTCCGTTATGTTGAGCCCGAGCTCCTTTTCGCTCTCTGCGAGAGCTATCCAGAGCCTGCGCCATGTTCTGAATTTGAAGTCCGGCGAGAAGATATATTTCATTCGGTCGCTCGCGTAGCGGGAGTTGAGCGGGGATTCATAGGTGTCTTTCATGCTGAGCCCATCCTTTGCCGTTTTATTTGAAGTCGTATTGACATACTATAAAATTATACGGCGAAACCCCGTCTGTTGTCAAGAAAGGCTTGCAAAATAGAGCGGTTGTGATAGAATATACATTACCGAATACAGGGAGGTGCGCCGTGGCAGCCGGAAAGAAAAGAATATATCTGCTCGACGAGCTTCGCGGGCTTGCCGTGTTCTGCATGGTGTTCTATCATGCGTTTTACAGCATGTCCGAGTTCTTCAACATTGCAGTCGGAACGAAGCTGCTCGATTTCTTCACCCCTGCAGAGCCGTTTTTTGCGGCGCTGTTTATAGTCATATCCGGCATATCCTCACGCCTGTCTCACAATAATACTAAACGAGGCGTGCGCCTTTTATGCGTCGCGCTCGCGCTGACCGTCGTGACGGCTGTTATCATGCCGATGATGCATTTCGAGGGCGCGGAGATATATTTCGGTATCCTCCATCTGCTCTCGCTGTCGATGCTTATCTTCTCGGCACTGCGCGCGGGACTCGATAAGATAAACCCGATAGTAGGCATTATAATATGTATAGCAATATATATTTTCACCTACGGCGTGTCGGCGGGCTATGTCGGCATAGCGGGGCTCAAGACTTTTGATCTGCCCGCCGTGCTCTACAGAACCAACTACTTCATGCCGCTCGGATTTTTCAACTCCTCGTTTCATTCGGCGGATTATTTCCCGTTGCTGCCGCATCTGTTTATGTTCCTGACCGGCACATTCGTCGGCGTATATGCGACGAACGGCAGATTCCCCGCGTTCACTTATCGCCAGCGCTCAAAGGCTCTGTGTTTTCTCGGACGCCACGCGCTCGTGATATACATAGCCCATCAGCCGATCATCTACGGTATACTCTGGGTCGTTGAAAAGATCATAGCAAAATAACAAGTTTCTCATATAAGCGCTTTTGCAGGGGTCGGCGACCTCGACGACAGGAAATGCCCAAAAGTCTCAATCCCAGCAATAAAAGGCAAATCAGATTTTATTGATAATCGATGCGTTGTCCATGCGGACGATGCATATACTAAAAGATATTCAACAGATATATAATCGAAAGGAAGTTTTAAAATGAGTGAAGGATGCACCCACGATTGCTCAACATGCTCATCAAAGTGCTCTGAAAAAGACCTGCGCGTTCCGTGCGGTCAGTTCAGCAACGTTAAAAAAGTTATCGGCGTAGTCAGCGGAAAGGGCGGCGTCGGCAAGTCCCTTGTGACGAGCCTGCTCGCTTCTGCTATGCAGGCGCGCGGACACGCGACCGCTATAATGGACGCCGATGTCACCGGCCCGTCTATACCGAAGTCGTTCGGTCTCCACGGCAACGCCGTCGGCGACGAGCGCGGACTTCTGCCCATGGAGAGCAAGACCGGGATAAAAATAATGTCAGTCAATCTCCTGCTCGAAAAAGAGGATGCGCCGGTAGTCTGGCGCGGTCCTGTCATTGCCGGTGTTATCCAGCAGTTCTGGTCGGAGGTCGTCTGGGGCGATGTCGACTACATGTTCGTTGATATGCCTCCCGGAACGGGCGATGTGCCGCTGACCGTCTTCCAGAGCCTGCCCGTCGACGGAATAATTATCGTCACGACACCGCAGGATCTTGTCACGATGATAGTCAAAAAGGCTTTCAACATGGCAAAGCTGATGAACATCCCCGTGCTCGGACTGGTCGAGAACATGAGCTATGTTCTCTGCCCGGACTGCGGCAGGCAGATAAAGGTGTTCGGCGAGAGCCACATCGACGAGACCGCCAGGGAGCTCGGCGTGCCCGTGCTCGGCAGGATTCCGATGGAAGAAAAGACCGCGAAGCTCGTTGACGAGGGAGCGGCGGAGCTTGTCGGCGACAAGTATGTAAAAGATGCCGTCGAAGCTATAGAGAATCTGTAAAAAATATTGAATAGCAAAAATCCGCCGAAAAAACATTCGGCGGATTTTTCTCTCTGTGTTATTATTTGCTCTGCAGTCGAATGACTTCGCTGAGTCTCGAAGAGCAGTCTTTGCAGACTCGCTTGCCGGAAAACTCGATCGTGTCGTCGGACGAGCCGCAGAAGATACAGCGCGCGGCATATTTGCGGATAATGATCTGATCTCCGTCCGCAAAAAGCTCCACCGCGTCCGCGTTGGGCTCAAGCGCGAGCCTGCGCCTGAAATCCTTTGGCAGCACGATGCGTCCGGTCTCGTCGATCTTTCTGACGATACCCAATGATTCCATTTTTAAAGACCTCCTATACTTGACCTATACCCTATTTCGACTCCATTGTACCATTTTATGGCAATACTGTCAATGATTGAGAGAAATTTTAAAATATAAATGTAATTTGCGGAAATGGTTCGATGCGCGAAATATATTGTTTGAAAATGAGTTGAAATTTGCGACCCGAAGTTGACATTCCGGGGCGCGGGATTCTATAATGATAACAACAAAAGTTAAGGTAAGGGATAAGCTTTGGAAATTTTGAAGGAATTTATATTTGAAAACAAGCCGACTGAGAGTTGCCATGCCTCGACCGTTCTGCCGCTGGACGACGGCAGAGTCGTCGCCGCATGGTTTGCCGGCACGAAAGAGAGTGCCGACGATGTCGATATCCTGACGAGCGTGCGCAGCGAAGGCGGATGGAGCGAGCCGGTCAGGGTCAGCGCGGACAGAAATATCCCGCACTGGAACCCGGTGCTTTTTCGGCGCACGGACGGGAAAATCATGCTCTTTTTCAAGGTCGGCAAGAAGATACCGATGTGGAAAACATATTTTTCGCTCTCGGATAACGGCGTCGATTGGAGCGAGCCCGCCGAGCTTGTGCCGGGCGATATAAGCGGCGGCAGAGGACCCGTCAAGAATAAGCCGATAAGGCTCAGAAGCGGCAGGGTCATAGCGCCTGCCTCGGATGAGAGAAATACGCTCTGGGTCTGCTTTGTTGATATCTCGGATGACGACTGCCGCACCTGGAAGCGGATGCGCATCGTGCCGACAAAGTCGCTCAGGGGCTTTTATGTCCAGATGATCCAGCCGACCCTGTGGCAGAGCGAGGACGGAAATGTGCATATGCTCACAAGAACCTCGCGCGGCAAGATATACCGCAGCGATTCGTCCGATGAGGGCGAGACATGGTGCATAGCTTACCGCACGAAGATGCCGAACAATAACAGCGGCATCGATCTTGTGCTCGCCGGGAACGGGAAGATTTATCTCGTCTGCAACCCTGTCAAAAAGAACAGGGGCGGCCGTTCGCCGCTCGATCTGCTCGTCTCCGAGGACGGCGGCGAGACGTTCAATTTGCTCATGCGCCTTGAGGACAGGGAGGGCGGCGAGTTCTCCTATCCTGCGATAACCGAGCGGGACGGAATATTGCACATAACCTACACATACGACCGCGAGTATATCGCCTATAGGCAGATAAAGATATAATAAAACCCCGGAGCTTTTATCAAAAACTCCGGGGTTATAGCTTATCGGTAAACCCGTTTTTTGGGCTTCGCAGGGCTCAGAATCAATGCCTCTCTTGTGTAAATGGAGGCATTGCTTTGAATAAGTTGTAATTTTTCAAAATTGTCGGGTATTTTGAACTTTTACGCAACAACCCCTCAGTCACGGCTTCGCCGTGACAGCTCCCCTTACACAGTGGAGCCTTGAGACCGTGCATGACGGACTTTTTCGACAGACTGAAACCCCGGAGCTTATCGAAAACTCCGGGGTTTATACTTTTGTCTTATTTTACTATCAGGCTCTTGCCTGTCATTTGCTCGGGCTGGGGGAGATGCATTATCTCGAGCATGGTCGGCGCGATATCGCCGAGCTTGCCGCCCTCGCGGAGCTTGCAGGGATAGCCGACAACAACGAACGGAACGGGGTTTGTCGTGTGCGGGGTGAAGGGCTTGCCGTCGTCGCCTATCATGCGGTCTGCGTTGCCGTGATCCGCAGTGATGAGCGTTACGCCGCCCTTGGAAGCGACGAGGTCAACGAGTCTGCCGACGCAGGCGTCGACCGCCTCAACAGCCTTGACGGCTGCATCGAACACGCCGGTGTGACCGACCATGTCGCAGTTTGCGAAGTTGAGGATTATTGCATCGTAGATGTCCTCGTTGATCTTATTAACAAGCGTGTCGGTGACTTCATATGCGCTCATCTCGGGCTTGAGGTCATAGGTTGCGACATCGGGGGAGTCGATGAGGATTCTGTCCTCGCCCTCGTAGACAGTCTCTTCGCCGCCGTTGAAGAAGAATGTGACATGAGCATATTTTGTGAACTCGGCGATTCTCAGCTGGCGAAGACCCGCCTTGCTGAATACCTCGCCCAGAGGCATGTCGATTCTCTCGGGCTTGAATGCGACTTCGACGTTGGGCATCTCCGCCTCATACTGAGTCATGCAGACATAGAAAACTTTAGGCTCTTTCTCGCGCTTGAAGCCGTCGAAATCGGGATCGACAAAAGCTCTGGTAATTTCACGCGCTCTGTCAGGGCGGAAATTGAAGAACACGATGCTGTCGCCGTCCTTGACGGGCTCGGCATCCTTGCTGACACAGGGGACGATGAACTCGTCGGTCACGCCGTCGGCATATGACTTCTCCATCATTGCGGCTGCGTCGTCGAACTTCGGAGCGTCAAGGCTTGTCATGGCGCGATAGGTCTTTTCGACTCGGTCGAACTTGCGCTCTCTGTCCATGGCGTAGTAGCGTCCCTCGACAGTAGCTATCTTGCCGACGCCTATCTCCTTCATCTTCTGCTCAAGCTCCTCGATGAAGCCCTTGCCGGAGGTTGTGGAGACATCGCGTCCGTCCATGAGGCAGTGGACAAAAACTTTTTCGATGCCGAAATCTTTCGCCATCTTCAACAGCGCATAGAGGTGGGTGTTGTGGCTGTGGACGCCGCCGTTTGAGAGCAGACCCGCGAGATGAAGCGCGGAGTTGTTCTTCTTGCAGTTCTCCATGGCGTCAACGAGAGCGGGATTCTTGAAGAACGAGCCGTCCTCGATAGCCTTGGTTATGCGCACGAGCTCCTGATACACAACGCGGCCGGCGCCGATGTTGGTGTGGCCGACCTCGCTGTTGCCCATCTGTCCGTCGGGCAGACCGACATCGAGACCCGATGCGCCGATATATGTCATCGGATTTTCCGCGAATATTCTGTCGAGATTCGGCTTCTTCGCCGCGGCGATAGCGTTGCCGTAGGTGTCGGGATTCTTGCCGAAGCCGTCCATGATGCAAAGAAGCACAGGCTTTTTACTCATTTTAACTTTCCTTTCAATTACCGCCGGTTCGGCATGTGACCGACCGGCGGCAAATCTTGTTTATTTTGCGCTTGCGGCGTTGACTATAGCGGTGAACTTCTCTGCGACGAGCGAAGCTCCGCCGATAAGACCGCCGTCGACATCGGGCTGAGCGAGCAGCTCTGCGGCGTTCTTGTCGTTCATCGATCCGCCGTACTGGACAACGATAGCGTCCGCGGCGTCCTTGCCGTAAAGTCTCTCGATAAGAGAGCGGATAACGGCGCAGACCTCGTTTGCCTGCTCGGGAGTTGCGGTCTCGCCCGTGCCGATAGCCCAGACGGGCTCGTAGGCGATGATGATGTTCTTGAGCTCGTCAGCGGATACGCCGCCGAGAGCTATCTCGGTCTGCGCGCTGACTATCTGAGAGGTGATGCCGTCCTTGCGCTCGGAGAGGACTTCGCCGACGCAGAGGATAACCTTCAGACCCTCGTTGAGAGCGGCTCTGACGCGGTTGCGAACGGTGACATCGGTCTCGCCGAAATACTGTCTGCGCTCGCTGTGGCCTATGATAACATAGGGCACGCCTGCTGCCTTGAGCATCTTCGCGCTGACTTCGCCGGTGAATGCACCTTTCTCTGCCCAGTGGCAGTTCTCGGCGCCTATCTGTATGTTGCTGCCCTTTGCAGCCTCAAGAGCCGCATAGAGATCGATATAGGGGACACAGCAGACGACCTCGCAGTCGGCGTCCTTTACAAGGGGCTTGAGAGCCTCGATGAGAGCGGTAGCCTCTGCGGGAGTGTTGTTCATTTTCCAGTTGCCCGCGATAACGGGTTTTCTGAGCTGCTTATTCATTCTGAAACTTCCTTTCTTCCTGAAAAATCCCGCGGGTTTGCCGCCCGCGGGCTTAAATTTTGCAGATAATTATTTGTCGTTGAGCGCAGCTATGCCGGGCAGCTCCTTGCCCTCGAGGAACTCGAGAGACGCGCCGCCGCCGGTGGAGATGTGGCTCATCTTGTCGGCGAAGCCGAGCTTCTGAACAGCAGCTGCGGAGTCGCCGCCGCCGATGATGGAGATAGCGCCGCTGTCAGCAACAGCGGTTGCAACGGCAATGGTGCCGCCTGCGAAGTGATCCCACTCGGCAACGCCCATCGGGCCGTTCCAGATAACGGTTCCGCTGCCCTTTATGGCGTTTGCGAACAGCTCGCGGGTCTTGGGACCGATGTCCATGCCCATCCAGCCGTCCGGGAACTCGTCGGAGTTGATGGTCTTGTACTCGGCGTCCTCGGCAAACTCGTTGCTGATAACGTTGTCGATGGGGAGAAGGAATTTGACGCCCTTGTCAACAGCCTTCTGCATCATTTCCTTTGCAAGCTCGACTTTATCGGCCTCGAACAGGGAGGTGCCGACATGGTAGCCCTTGGCGACAAAGAAAGTATAAGCCATGCCGCCGCCGACGATAAGGGTATCGACCTTATCGAGGAGGTTGTTGATGACGCCGATTTTATCGGATACCTTTGCGCCGCCGAGGATAGCGACGAGAGGTCTTTTCGGATTCTCAAGAGCGCCGCCCATGAACTCGATCTCCTTCTGAATGAGAAAGCCACAGACTGCCGGCAGATAGTCGGCAACGCCTGTTGTGGAGGAGTGAGCTCTGTGAGCCGAGCCGAAAGCGTCATTTACATAGATGTCCGCAAGTGAGGCGAGAGCCTTCGAGAATGCGGGGTCGTTCTTGGTCTCTTCCGCGTGGAAGCGGACGTTTTCAAGGAGCATGACTTCGCCGTCCTTGAGGTTTGCGGCAAGCTCTTTTGCGCTGTCGCCGATAACATCCTTAGCCATCTTGACATCCTGACCGAGAAGCTCGGAGAGTCTTGCGGCTACGGGAGCAAGGGAGAACTCGGGCTTGAACTCACCCTTGGGTCTGCCCAGATGGGAGCAAAGAATAACCTTTGCGTGATGATCGATAAGATATTTGATAGTGGGGAGGGAGGCAACAATTCTCTTGTCCGAGGTGATTTTGCCGTCCTGGAGCGGGACATTGAAATCGCAGCGTACCAGCACTCTCTTGCCGGAAACGTCGATATCCTTAACTGACTTTTTGTTAAGTGCACTCATTTTGATCGTCCTTTCAAAAGTTGAATTTGCCAGCTTTTTACGCTTGCACCACTGATTATTTTATAACATAAATGTAAATATTTCAAGTGTATTTGTATGTATGATACCATGTAAAACAGGCAATTATCCCAAAAGTTTTTATATTGTTTTGCCCGAACCGATTCTTCTTGACTTTGAGGAGCTTATCTGATAAAATATTGAGCGTTAAAAAGCATATACGCCTCCTTAGTTAAATGGATATAACAGCCCCCTCCTAAGGGGCAGTTGAGGGTTCGATTCCCCCAGGGGGTGCCAAAAATCCCTTGAACGCAGTTCGGGGGATTTTTACTTATTACTTATTAGTTTTTTGTTCTTACTTTTTCACTTCTGACAAGGGCTTTTTGGAAAGTAAAAAGTAATAGGTAAAAAGTAAGAACTGATGTGCCTGTTTTACTTCATATTTGCGAAACTGCCGTTTCATGTTTGCGATGCAAACGCTTCATTCAAATCAATTTACAGTCAATTTGCAAAATCCCCCGCACGGCAAATTTCCGCGCGGGGGACATTTTTTATTTTCCGCTCTCGCCGTAGTTCGAGAGCACGCGGGCGGACGGGTCGTTGACATCGCAGCCCTCCCATGACTTGTTGGGCATCCAGAAATCGACTACCATCTCGGACTGGCCGGGATAGTACTTTTCAAATATCTCGCGGTAGAGCAGGGATTCTTTCGTGAACGGTTTTGCGTGGGTGTATTTTTCGCACTTCTCTTTGAATTCCTCTTCGGTGTAGAGCCCCTCGGCGTATTCCTTGAGGTAGTCGACCATCGAGTGACCGACTGCGTCGGAGAACGCTGCCTTTTCGCGGAAGAGTATATCGTGGGGCAGATAATCGCCCTCGAAAGCGTGGCGGAGCAGATATTTGCCCTTGCCGTAGGTGTTCATTTTTTTAGCGGGGTCGACGGACATGACATATTTTACAAAGTCGAGATCGCCGAACGGTACGCGCGCTTCAAGCGAGTTTACGGAGATGCAGCGATCGGCGCGCAGAACGTCGTACATGTGCAGCTCTCTTATTCTCTTCTGCGACTCCTTCTGGAACTCCTCCGCGCTTGGCGCAAAGTCGGTGTATTTGTAGCCGAACAGCTCGTCGGAGATCTCGCCTGTCAGAAGAACTCTGATATCCGTGTTCTCGTGTATCCATTTGCACAGCAGGTACATGCCCATGCTCGCGCGGATAGTAGTGATATCAAATGTGCCGAGCATACGGATGACACCCTCGAGCGAGTCTATGACCTGCTCTTTTGTCATGATGACCTCGGTGTGGTCGCTGCCGATGTAGTCGGCGACTTCCTTTGCGTATTTGAGGTCGATAGCGTCCTCGCTCATGCCTATTGCAAAGGTGCGTATCGGCTTTTTGCTCTGTCTTGCCGCTATGGCGCAGACGAGGGACGAATCGAGTCCGCCGGAGAGCAGGAAGCCGACCTTTGCGTCCGCAACGAGTCTCTTGTCAACGCCGGCGATGAGCTTTTCACGGATGTTTTTGCAAACTGTCTCAAGGTCGTCATGGCAGACTTCGTCAACCGCCGCTATGTCGCAGTACTGGACAAACTCGCCGTCTTTATAGTAGTGTCCGGGCGGGAAGGGCATAACATGCCCGCACATTCCGACGAGGTTCTTTGCCTCGCTCGCGAACATGATAACACCTTTTTTATCATAGCCGTAGTAGAGCGGGCGGATGCCTATCGGGTCTCTTGCGGCGATATATTTTTTCTCTTCGCCGTCGTAGATAATCAGCGCAAACTCGGCGTCGAGCATCTTGAACATATCCACGCCGTATTCGCGGTAGAGCGGGAGAAGTATCTCGCAGTCGGAGCCGCTTTTGAATGTATATTTCTTCGCAAGCTCCTCTTTTATCTTCTCGTAGCCGTATATCTCGCCGTTGCAGACGACATAGCTGCCGTCCAATTCAAACGGCTGCATCCCGTCGGGCGTCAGTCCCATTATCGCAAGGCGGTGGAAGCCGAGCAGTCCTTTGCCGGTGTCTATTATCCGGCTGTCGTCCGGTCCTCTTGAAACGGTCTTTTTGAATCCTTCCTCAAAATCGGAAAAAGCGGCACAGCAGTCGCAGTAACCCATTATCGAACACATAGTAATCTTTCCTTTCGGTTAGTTTCAGCATTCGATAGGGCAAGTGCCAACTCGCTGTGCCACCTATCTTTGTTCTCTTTTCGGCTTCGAAGAAAGCCTCGCCGCTGTAACGGTCGGCGTGTCCGGCGCACCTACTCGGTAGTCCTTTCGGCTTGCAGCTCGTCGGGGGTTATTCGCGCGGAGCTTACTGCATGGCTCTCACCGTCCCATGCTCGCTTTGAGCGGTATTCCGCGTTACTTCTCCCGACTCGGGTGCTTTTGTTATTGTAAAAAGGGTTGTGGATTTTTATTTTACGCTGAAGAGCAGGTCGCTGTAGGTCGGGAACGGCCAGAACTCCTTGGCGGTTATCGTCTCAGCCTCGTCGCAGACGGCGCGCAGGGCGTCCATCTTGCCGAGGATAACGTCTCTGATATCATTCGCCGCTTCGGTGACATCCTCGATGGCCTGGAACTTCGCTATCTCGCCGTCAAGGTCTGCGGTCGCGTCGGCGATTTCATCGGACAGCTCGGAGAGCTTCGCGATGGTCGCGGTCTCGTATTTGCAGGGGAGACCTGCGACAGCCGCTTTCTTCGCGGCGAGGGTCTCTGCGAGCGACTTTGTGTAGCCCTCGACTGCGGGGAGAATCTCTTTTCTCGCCATGTCGACCATGGTCAGAGCTTCGATATTGACGGTCTTTGAGTAGTTCTCAAGAAGTATCTCATAGCGGCTGTGAAGCTCTGCGGGTGAGAATATCTTGTGAGCGGTGAGCATCTTCACGTTCTTGTCGGCAATCATCGCGGGCATAGCGTCCGGAGTGGTGCGGAGATTCAGCAGTCCGCGCTTCTCGGTAGCTTCTTTTATCCATGCGTCGTCATAGCCGTTGCCGTTGAAGATGATTCTCTTGTGGTCTTTTATGGTCTTCTTTATCATGTCGTGCAGAGCAGTCTCGAAGTCATCGACATTTTCGAGGCGGTCCGCATATATCTTGAGCGACTCCGCAACGGCGGCGTTGAGCATGATGTTCGCGCAGGCGATGCTGTTCGACGAGCCGAGCATACGGAACTCAAACTTGTTGCCGGTGAACGCAAAGGGCGATGTGCGGTTGCGGTCGGTGGTGTCGCGGGTGAACTTCGGCAGAACATGAACGCCGAGCTTCATCGTTGTTTTTTCGCTGCCGCTGTAGGGCGCGTCGTTCTCTATGGCGTCGAGAACTGCGGTCAGCTCGTCGCCGAGGAACATAGAGACAACTGCGGGCGGAGCTTCGTTCGCGCCGAGTCTGTGGTCGTTGCCTGCGGTCGCGACGGAGACGCGGAGCAGATCCTGATAGTCGTCAACGGCTTTGATGACCGCGCAGAGGAACAGCAGGAACTGTGCGTTCTCATAGGGGGTCTCGCCGGGGGTGAGGAGGTTGACTCCCGTATCCGTAGCCATGGACCAGTTGTTGTGCTTGCCCGAGCCGTTGACTCCGGCGAACGGCTTCTCGTGGAGCAGGCAGACAAGTCCGTGCTTCGCGGCGACTTTCTGCATGATCTCCATGGTCAGCTGGTTGTGGTCGGTGGCGATGTTTGTTGTGGTATATATGGGTGCGAGCTCATGCTGAGACGGTGCGACTTCGTTGTGCTCGGTCTTTGCAAGAACGCCGAGCTTCCAGAGCTCTTCGTTGAGGTCTGCCATGTAAGCGGCGACTCTCGGCTTGATAACTCCGAAATAGTGGTCGTCCATCTCCTGACCCTTGGGCGCCTTTGCGCCGAAAAGCGTGCGTCCGCAGAAGACGAGGTCTTTGCGCTGCTCATAGAGAGCCTTGTCAACAAGGAAGTATTCCTGCTCGGGGCCGACGGAGGTGCGCACGCACTTTACATCGGTGTTGCCGAAGAGTCTGAGAATACGAAGAGCCTGCTTGTTGAGAGCCTGCATGGAACGGAGCAGAGGCGTTTTCTTGTCGAGTGCCTCGCCGCCGTAAGAGCAGAACGCCGTGGGGATGCAGAGGGTCTTGTCTTTTATAAATGCGTAGGAAGTGGGATCCCACGCGGTGTAGCCGCGGGCTTCAAAGGTTGCTCTGAGTCCGCCAGACGGGAAGGACGATGCGTCCGGCTCGCCTTTTATCAGTTCCTTGCCCGAGAACTCCATGATAACGCGTCCGTCGGATGCGGGGGTTATGAAGCTGTCATGCTTCTCGGCGGTGATGCCGGTCAGGGGCTGGAACCAGTGGGTGAAATGGGTCGCGCCATGCTCAACGGCCCAGTCCTTCATAGCGGCGGCAACTGCGTTGGCGACGTCATTATTGAGACTTGCTCCTTCGTCAATAGTCTTCTTGAGAGACTGGTAAACATCGGCGGAAAGCATTGCTTTCATCACTCTGTCGTCAAAAACGAGACTTCCGAAATAATCAGATACTGTGCTCATAAGTTAGCGCTCCTTTTTCATATTTTAAGGCGAAAAATAAAAAATGGCGTCAATGAACCCGTTCGGTTCAAAGACGCCATTGCCTTTATGCGCTGAATTATACGCGCAGCAAAATCGTTTGTCAAGGCGTTTTCGGACAATTCTTTATTTTTGTGCAAATAGCCGCAATTGGGGCTTTTTGAAAAGCAATTTTATGAGCAAGATGTAACCGCTTTTCTGAGAAAATGCGGCGGAGTTGAACTCGCGCCGGAAAAATTTTTTCGACGGCGCTCTTTTCTCTCAGCCGTTTCGGAAAATAAAGTGCGATACATATAAAATACGCGATTGACACGGGTCTTTTAATATGATAAAATACGCCTCAAATGAGCAAAGGCGTTCATTCCCCCGGGGACAGTGCCCCCATCGGCGGACGCCTTTGCTTTTTGCTTTTTCGGAACCGAGCGTCCCGCATCTCATCGGATTTTGCGGGCAGTTGACCGCGTTGTCATATTTTTCGGTTCCAAAGCACTCGCTTTTAGTACAGAATACCGTAGAAGTCGGCAGGAAAGGTGTGTTATAATATGATATAATGAAAGTACGCGTGAAACCTTAACCGGAGAAGTATATAAAAAAGAAAAAGATAAAATACGGAGGGATATTAATGACAAAGTACATCTTTGTGACCGGAGGCGTCGTATCCGGCCTCGGAAAGGGGATAACTGCGGCGTCGCTCGGACGAATACTCAAAGCGCGCGGGCTCAAGGTAGCGGCGCAGAAGCTCGATCCTTATATCAACGTTGACCCGGGCACCATGAGCCCCTATCAGCACGGCGAAGTTTATGTCACGGAAGACGGCGCGGAGACCGACCTCGACCTCGGCCACTACGAGCGCTTCATCGACGAGGATCTTAACAAATACTCGAATCTCACCACCGGTAAAGTATACTGGAACGTGCTCAACAAAGAGCGCCGCGGCGAGTATCTCGGTTCGACCGTTCAGGTCATACCCCATATAACAAATGAAATAAAGGATTTCGTATACCGTGTCGGCAAGAAAACCGATGCTGACGTGGTCATCACTGAGATCGGCGGCACTATAGGTGACATTGAATCCCAGCCTTTCCTCGAAGCTGTAAGACAGATATCTCTTGAGGTGGGGCGTGAGAACAGCCTCTTTATCCATGTCACTCTGGTGCCGTTTTTGCGTGGATCGGACGAGCATAAGTCCAAGCCCACCCAGCACTCGGTCAAGGAGCTGCAGGGCATGGGCATCAACCCGAACATAATCGTCCTGCGCTGTGACGAGCCGCTTGAGGAGGCTATCTTCAAGAAGATATCGCTCTTCTGCAACGTCAAGCCCGACTGCGTTATCGAGAACATCACCCTGCCTTATCTCTACGAAGCTCCGCTGATGCTCGAGAAGTCGAACTTCTCGTCCGTCGTCTGCCGCGAGCTGAATATAGACGCTCCCGAGCCGGATCTCGACGAGTGGACGGAGCTTGTCCACCGCATCAAGAACCGCGAAAAGGAAGTCAAGATAGGTCTTGTCGGCAAATATGTCCAGCTCCATGACGCGTATCTGTCCGTTGCCGAGGCGCTTCGCCACGCGGGCTACACTCTCAACACCCATATCCGCATCGACTGGATCGATTCCGAGAATCTGACCGAGGCGAACTACGAGCAGGAGCTCTCGCACCTCGACGGAATAATCGTCCCCGGCGGCTTCGGCGGCAGAGGAATCGAGGGCATGATCCTCGCGGCGAAATACGCCAGAGAGAACAATGTTCCCTATTTCGGAATCTGCCTCGGTATGCAGATTGCGGTTATCGAATACGCGCGCGATGTCGCGGGTATAAAAGACGCCCACTCGGGCGAGTTCGATGAGCTCTGCAAGAACAAGGTCATTGACTTTATGCCCGGTCAGAGCGATAATATAGACAAGGGCGGCACACTGCGCCTTGGCGCATATCCCTGCGTTATCAAGCCCGGCACAACAATGGAGCGCTGCTACGGAAAGTCCGAAATTTCCGAGCGCCACCGCCACCGCTACGAGTTCAATAACGATTATCGCGATATACTTACTCAGAACGGACTCACCCTCTCGGGTCTTTCGCCCGACGGCAGACTCGTTGAAACGGTCGAGCTTTCCGACCGTCCGTTCTATGTCGGAGTGCAGTATCACCCCGAGTTCAAATCCCGTCCCAACAAGGCTCACCCGCTGTTCAAAGGCTTTATAGCCGCAGCACTTGAAAAATCTGAGATCGGAGAATAAATACCTATGGCAAACTTGCATGAAGAGTGCGGCGTTTTCGGAGTCTATTCACCCAAGCCCGGCCCCGTGGCGGATCTCGCTTACTACGGTCTCTATGCCCTGCAGCACAGAGGGCAGGAGAGCTGCGGTATAGTCGTCAACGACGACGGAGTGTTCGCTTCGCGCAAGGATATCGGACTTGTCAACGAAGTCTTCTCGCGCGACGACCTGATGAAGTTCCCGCAGGGCAGGATGGCTGTCGCCCACGCGCGCTACGGCACGACCGGCGGCAACAGCAGAGCGAACTGCCAGCCCATCGAGGTCAACCACCAGAAGGGCAAGATGGCTCTTGCCCACAACGGAAACCTCAGCAACGCCTATGAACTGCGCAGCGAGCTCGAGCTCGGCGGCGCTATCTTCCACACGACGAGCGACACCGAGATAATCGCATATATCGTCACGCAGGCGCGCCTCAACTGTCCTTCAATAGAAAATGCGCTGAGCAGCGCGATGAACAGGCTCGAGGGCGCGTATTCCCTCGTGCTCATGTCCGCCGCAAAGCTGCTCGCGGCGCGCGACCCCTACGGGTTCCGCCCGCTGTGCTACGGCAAAACGCTCGACGGCACATATGTCGTCGCGTCCGAGAGCTGTGCGCTTTCCGCCGTCGGCGCAAAATTCGAGCGCGATATACTCCCCGGCGAGATACTCGTCTTTGACGAAAACGGCGTGCGCTCGAACAGGGATCACTGCGGCGAAAAGCCGAGGCGTTCATGCATTTTTGAGTATATCTATTTTGCAAGACCCGATTCCGTCATTGACGGTGTATCCGTCCACGCGGCGCGCAAAAATGCCGGCGCGATACTTTCAAAGACCCATCCGGTTGAAGCCGATGTTGTTATGGGCGTCCCGGATTCGGGAATCGACGCCGCTTTGGGCTATGCCGAGGCGTCGGGAATACCCTACGGAATGGGCTTCATAAAAAACAAATATATCGGCAGAACTTTCATCTCGCCCGGTCAGGACAAGAGAATCGATCAGGTGAGAATAAAGCTCAGCGCGATAAGCGAATCCGTAAAGGATAAGAGAATAGTGCTCATCGACGACTCGATAGTGCGCGGCACGACGAGCCGCCAGATAGTCAATCTCCTGCGCGAAGCGGGGGCAAAAGAGGTGCATATGCGCATCTCCTCGCCGCCGTTCATGCACCCGTGCTACTACGGCACGGACGTTGACTCGCGAGAAAATCTTATCGCCTGCCACCACTCGGTGGAGGAGATTGCCGACATAATCGGTGCGGATTCTCTCGGATATCTGCCGGAGTCGGAGCTTAAAAATCTGATAGGCAGCGAGAACTTCTGCAGTGCGTGCTTCAACGGAGTCTATCCGACCCCTATCCCGGATGTTATCACCAAAGACCGCTTTGAGGGGAAACTCTCTGAGCGGAGCAAATAAATAAAAATACGAAAAGCGAAAGGAAACTGCGGTATGGAAAAGTTGTATGAAGGCAAGAGCAAGGTCGTTTACAGTTCGGAGGAGCCCGGTACCTGCATCATCAAGTACAAGGACACCGCCACTGCCGGCAACGGCGTCAAGAAAGAAGATCTGCCCGGAAAAGGAAAACTCAACGCGGCGATCTCCAACATCATCTTTGATTACCTCATGAAGAACGGAATCAAGACCCATCTTCTCAAGGTCATCGACGAAACCACCGTCCTCGCGAAGAAGGCTGAGATCGTTATGGTCGAGGTCATAGTCAGAAATATCGCAGCAGGAAGCTTTTCAAAGAAATACGGCGTGCCGGAGGGTTCGCCCCTGAAGAACACGGTCGTTGAGTTCAGCTACAAGAGCGACGAGCTCGGCGATCCGATGATAAACGACAGCCAGATAACCGCCATCGGTCTCGCCACGCAGGAGGAGCTCGACGAGCTCAGAGCCATGTCCAAGCGTATAAACGAGCTGATGACTGAGCTGTTTGCAAAGGGCGGCGTGCGCCTTGTCGACTTCAAGCTCGAGTTCGGCCGCACCGACGACGGACTTGTCCTGTGCGATGAGATATCCCCCGATTCCTGCCGCCTCTGGGATATGGAGACAAACAAAAAGCTCGACAAGGACAGATTCCGCCGCGACCTCGGCGATGTTCTCGGCGGCTACAGAGATGTGCTCGAAAGACTTAAAAGCTCTATCTGATAAATTCAAGGAGTGTATTTTTAAATGAGACTCATAGACCGCAAGATCGTCCTTGAGGACGGCAGCGAGTACTACGGATACGGCTTCGGCAGCTATGCCGACAGGGTGTGCGAGATAGTTTTCAACACCTCGATGGTCGGCTATCAGGAAATAGTCTCCGACCCGTCGTATACCGATCAGATGGTCGTTATGACATATCCGCTCATAGGCAACTACGGCATAACCGACGACGATTTCGAGTGCAAAAACCCGAGCATCGGCGGTCTTATCGTGTATGACTACAACGATATGCCCTCGAACTTCAGATACACAAAGACGCTCTCGGAGCTGCTCGAAGAGAACGGTATCCCCGGCATCTCCGGCGTTGACACGAGAAAGCTCACCCGCAGCATACGCGACTTGGGCTCGCGCCGCGTGCTCATAACCTCGCCCGATATCCCGGCTGAGGTCGCGGTGGAGATAATCAAAAATACCCCCGTCGCCCACGATGCGGTCAGCCGCGTCAGCTGCAAAAAGCGCTGGTATTCGCGCACCTCGAACCCGCAGTTCAACGTCGTAGCCATAGACTGCGGCATGAAACTCAATATCGTGCGCAGCCTCAACAAGTTCGGCTGCAACGTCGTTGTCGTGCCCTATGACACGCCGGCGGATGAAATTGAGTTCATGAAGCCCGACGGAGTGTTCCTCTCAAACGGTCCCGGCGACCCCGAGGATGTGACTCCCGTCATAAACACGGTCAGGGCGCTTCGCGGCAAATATCCGATTTTCGGCATCTGCCTCGGACATCAGATGATATCCCTCGCCTACGGCGCAAAGACATATAAGCTCAAGTTCGGCCACCGCGGCGGAAACCACCCGGTCATGAACCTCGACACCAACAAGATAGAGATAACCTCGCAGAACCACAGCTACGCCGTTGACCCGAAAACGGTCGAGGGCACCGACCTCGAAGTGACGCACATAAATCTTCTCGACAACACCGTCGAGGGAGTCAGATGCAGGAAAGACCTTGTGTTCAGCGTGCAGTATCACCCCGAGAGCGCGCCCGGTCCGCAGGACAGCAGCTATCTGTTCGGTCAGTTTATCGACTATATGAAGGAGGCGAAGGAGCGTGCCTAAGAGAACTGATATAAAAAAGGTGCTCGTTATCGGCTCGGGTCCTATAGTCATCGGTCAGGCTGCCGAGTTCGACTATGCGGGAACTCAGGCGTGCCTCGCCCTGCGTGAGGAGGGCTACGAGGTCGTCCTCGCGAACTCGAACCCCGCAACGATAATGACCGACACAACCATAGCCGATAAAGTCTATATGGAGCCGCTGACGCTCGAATACCTCGCGCGTATCTGCCGCTATGAGCGCCCGGACGCGATAGTCCCCGGCATCGGCGGTCAGACCGGACTCAACCTTGCGATGCAGCTTGCGAAGAAAGGCGTTCTCAAGGAGTGCGAGATAGAGCTGCTCGGCACGGATGCCGAGAGCATTGAGCGCGCCGAGGACAGAGAGCTTTTCAAAGAGCTCTGCGAGAGCATCGGCGAGCCGATAGTCCCCTCGCAGATAACCTACAGCATCGAAGAGGGTCTTGAGGCGGCGGAGAAGATAGGCTATCCCGTTATCCTGCGCCCCGCATTCACGCTCGGCGGAACGGGCGGCGGCTTCGCCTATGACCCCGACGAGATGCGCGACATGATGAAGAACGCGCTTGCGCTCTCGCCCGTGCATCAGGTGCTCGTCGAAAAGAGCATAAAGGGCTACAAAGAGATAGAATACGAAGTGATACGCGACGCGAACGACACCGCTATCACCGTCTGTAATATGGAAAACCTCGACCCCGTCGGCATTCATACCGGCGACTCGATAGTCGTCGCGCCCAGCCAGACGCTGACGAATAAAGAATATCAGATGCTCAGGGATTCCGCGCTCAAAATTATCCGCGCCCTGGGAGTAAAGGGCGGCTGCAACGTTCAGTTTGCGCTCGACCCCCATTCGTTCCGCTACTATGTTATTGAGGTCAACCCCAGAGTTTCGCGCTCGTCCGCCCTCGCTTCAAAGGCGAGCGGATATCCGATAGCGCGCGTCTCGGCGAAGATAGCGGTCGGCATGGATCTGCATGAAATACAGCTTGCAAACACCCCTGCCTGCTTTGAGCCCTCGCTCGACTATGTCGTGACCAAGATGCCGCGCTTCCCGTTCGACAAGTTCCCCGCCGCGCACAACACGCTTTCGACCCAGATGAAGGCGACCGGCGAGGTCATGAGCGTCGGACGCACTTTTGAAGAGAGCCTGCTCAAGGCGATACGCTCGCTCGAGGAGAGCAAGAACCATCTGCATATGGAGAAGTTCGACTCGGCGCATATGAGCGTTGACGAGCTGCTCGAATATATCAAAGAGGGCACGGACGACCGTCTCTATGCAATATCCCAGCTGATGTGGATGGGCGTTGACCCGTCGCTTATCTGCGATATAACGCATATAGATATGTTCTTCCTCGACAAGATAAAGAAGATAGTCGATTTCGAGAGGGAGATGGAGGCGAATCCCGGCTCTGACATTCTTCTGCGCGAGGCAAAGCGCCTCGGCTTCTCCGATTCGTATATCGCCGAGCTCTGGAAAGAGAGCGAGGACAGCATATATGAGCGCAGATGCAAAGAGGATATCTTCCCGACATACAAGATGATTGATACCTGCGCGAGTGAGTTCGACAGCTATGTGCCCTATTTCTACTCGACCTACGCGAGCGAGAACGAGTCCGTCGTGTCGGACAAAAAGAAGATAATAGTCTTAGGTTCAGGTCCTATCCGTATAGGACAGGGCGTTGAGTTTGACTATTCGACCGTCCACGCCGTCCATGCTATTCAGCAGCTCGGCTATGAGGCGATAGTAATCAACAACAACCCCGAGACCGTTTCGACCGACTATACCACTGCCGACAAGCTCTATTTCGAGCCCCTGACGACAGAGGATGTCATGAATATAGTACATCTTGAAAAGCCGGAGGGCGTTATAGTCACCCTCGGCGGTCAGACTGCCGTCAACCTCGCGGCTCCGCTTGCAAGGCGCGGCGTGAAGATAATCGGCACCGACTGTGACGCCATTGAGCGCGCCGAGAACAGAGACGCGTTTGACGCCGTTATAAAATCTCTCGGCATCCCGAACCCGAAAGGCGAGGCCGTTACGGATATCGAGACCGGTGCGGCTGTTGCCGCGCGCATAGGCTATCCTGTTCTTGTGCGCCCGAGCTTCGTGCTCGGCGGCAGAGCGATGGAGATAGTCGCTAACGAGACTATGCTCAGAAAATATCTCAAGAACGCCGTTGAGGTCGATGAGGACAAGCCCGTGCTCATAGATAAATATCTTATGGGCAAGGAAGTCGAGATAGACGCCATCTGCGACGGCAGTGAGGTGTTCATCCCCGGCATAATGGAGCTCGTCGAGCGTACCGGCGTCCACTCGGGCGACAGCACGAGCGTGTATCCGCCGTTCTCTATTTCGCAGAAGGTCAGAGACACGATAGCCGAATACACCACAAAGCTCGGACTCGGCATAGGCATAGTCGGTCTGTTCAATATACAGTTTATAGTTGACAGCGACGAGAGCGTCTATGTTATCGAGGTCAACCCCCGCGCTTCGCGAAGTGTGCCGTTCCTTTCAAAGTCCACCGACTGCAACCTTGTCCGCATCGCGACAAAGGTTATGCTCGGTCAGAGCCTGCACAACCAGGGCATAACCGATATGCGCCTGCCCGACGGAAAGCGCTGGTATGTCAAAGCCCCGGCGTTCTCGTTCGAGAAGCTGACCGGCATGGATGCATATCTCTCGCCCGAGATGAAATCGACCGGCGAAGCGATAGGCTACGACAAGCGCCTGAACCGTGCACTCTACAAGGCTCTTCAGGCGTCCGGAGTCAAGATGAAAGAATACGGTACGGTAATAGTCACCCTTGCCGACGAAGACAAGGAAGAGGCTCTGCCGCTCGTCAAGCGCTTTTATCACCTCGGCTTCAATATCGAGGCGACCGCTGGAACCGCGGCGTTCCTCAAAAAGCACGGCATACGCACCCGCGTGCGCGGCAAGCTCAGCGAGGGCAGCACGGAAATCCTCGACTCCATAAGAGCGGGCTACGTCAGCTATGTTATCAACACGCGCGCCATTCTCTCCGGCGTCCACTTTGAGGACGGTGTTGAGATCCGCCGCTGTGCCGTCCAGAACGGCGTGACGATATTCACCTCCCTCGACACCGTGAAGATAGTCCTCGATGTTCTCGAAGAGATAACCCCCGAGATATCGACCATAAACGGCGACGGCGAGAACTGATTTCAACAACCCTTAATTATATTAAAAGACCTCCCCGAGCGGGAGGCCTTTTGCTTTTGCTGAAAATAAACCGCCGCACGGCACGAACCGACGGCGGATTGATATTTTAATTTACGCCTTGCCCTTTTGCAGCAGCACTCTCAGCGGTCCTTCAAAGACGAGCTGATTGATAAAAAACGCCTTTATGTCGTTCGGGCTGCAAAACTTTTTTCTGCGCCCTGCGGAGAGCGAGGTCTGCTCCCTTATCGTGCGCGAGACGAAGCCGACGCAGGTGTCGCGCCCGCGCTGCTTCGGGATTATCCGCAGATAGAGCAGTGCGAGCCCGATGTAGCTGTACTTATATTCGTCGGCGTTCGAGGTCATGTGCTTTATGATGCGCTCTACATTGCGAAGCTCCGCTTCCGTTACGGGCAGAGCGAACAGCGCGCAGGGGACATCCGTGCCTTTGTAAGTCGGGTGGAGGTCAAAGTCCTCGGTCATGAATCCGCGCTTGCCCGTGAAGCTGAAAAATTTCGGATAGTGTTCATCCGTGCTTATCGACATGTGGGAGTATTCCCAAAGCCCTATTCTTTTTATAGTCCGCGAGACCTTATCCGGATAGTCGGTGAGCATAATATAGACGGTGCGGTCTTTTCTGTTCATTCGGCATACTCCCCCTTGTAATATTTTTTAGTATATGCTAACATTATAAACAACTAAAGTTGTCTAATCAAGAAACTGTTTTACAAATTGGTAAGATAAACGACTAAATATAAAAAGAGGCGTTTAAATGGTGAATAAAAATGATCTTAGATATATCAAAACGGAGCGGCTGATAGTACATACATATGTCGATCTGCGCCTGCGCGACCCGTCACCCGTCAAGGTCAGCGACCTGTGCCGGGAGGCGCTGATAAACAAAACGACATTCTATTCCCACTACGATACTATGGAGAGCCTGCATCGGCACATCTGCCGCGAGACCGTCGCCGATATCCTCGGCCGCTGCGACTGCGCCCGGATGGCGTTCAGCGATACATACGCCTTTGTTTCAGAGCTGGTCGGCGCGATATCGCGCGAAGAGCGGCTTATCCGCGCGCTCTACGGCGACGATGTGACTTCACTGCTCAACGACGCGGAGGAGGCTCTTTTCAGGATATATCTGCATGACGACGACGAGCCGGAGCGCAAAGAAAAAATAATCTTCTGCATCGGCGGAACATCAAGATTATTGCTCATGAACCCGGACGAGCACGGCATCCGCGCGGCGTCGGAGCTTATACGCACCGTCTTTAATCTCAACGAAAACAGAACATAAAAATCTTCAGCGCCGAGGTCACAAATTGTTTACAAACATATTGTTGACAATCGGCGCGCATATATGTATAATGTGTAGCGTGCTACACTTAATATTGCTTAAAACAGTTTTGCGGAAAGGAGATCGCTATGGAGCATATCGGATATTTTTTCAAGCGTATAGATAACCGTTTGAAGTCGAACGTCGATGCAGGACTCGGCAAGCACGGGCTGACTTTTGCGCAGTCGCGGATCATAAGATTTCTCGCCGAGCGCGGAGGTCAGACAACCCAGAAAGAGATTGAAGACTACGCCCATGTCTCACATCCGACGATTGTCGGCATAGTCACGCGCATGGAGCAGAGCGGCTTTCTCAGCACCTGTACCGACCCGTCGGACAAGAGAAACAAGGTCGTGCGGCTGACCGATAAGGCGAAAGACATCAATCTCGAGATACGCCGTTCGATTGACAACGGCGAGCGGGCGATGCTCAGATCGTTCAGCGAAGAAGAAGTCGAGCAGCTCCGCGGATATCTCATAAGGATATGCGATAACCTTGATATTGACAGCAGCCCCGGCTGCAAACCGGAAAGTGGAGCAAAGAAAGAAAAGAGGGAGTGAGAATATGATAAAAACTTTGTTGAAGAGCATGCGCCAATACAAAAAAGTATCATGGGCGACTATCTTTTTCTCCACGTTTGAAGTCGTGTTCGAGATAGTTATCCCGCTTTGTATGTCGGGTCTTATCGACAACGGCATCGAGGGCGGCGTGATGTCCATGGTCTGGAAATACGGTCTTGCGCTGCTATTCCTCGCGGTGTTCCAGATGGTGACGGGAATGCTTGCGGCGTTCCTCGGCTCGCGCGCGTCCGCCGGGTTCGGCGCGAATCTGCGCAGCGATATGTATGATAATGTTCAGACCTTCGCATTCTCGAACATCGACAAATTCTCGACCGCGTCGATAGTTACGAGACTGACGACGGATGTCACAAATATTCAGAACGCCTATCAGATGCTCATAAGAATAGCGATACGCGGACCGGTTATGCTGATTTTCGCCATGATAGTCTCGTTCAGAATCGACAGCCAGATTTCGCTTATGTTTATTGCGATTATACCTGTCCTTGCGGCTCTGCTCGTGCTGATAATCATCAAGGTGCATCCCGTGTTCAAGCGAGTTTTCCACACCTACGATGAGCTCAACAACGTCGTTCAGGAGAATGTGCGCGGCATAAGAGTCGTCAAGTCCTTCAATCAGGAGGATCACGAGATAAGCAAGTTCGAGAAGATATCCGAGAAGATATACAAAGACTTCGCAAAAGCGGAGCGCCTTATTGCGCTCAACTCGCCTATTATGCAGGTCTGCATGTATACCTGCATGATACTCATCTCGTGGCTCGGCGCAAAGGCGGTCATCGCCAGCGGCAACAACGCAGCACTCGGTCTGACCACCGGCTCGCTCACTGCGCTGTTCACCTACGCCATGCAGATACTCATGAGCCTCATGATGCTCTCCATGGTCTTTGCCATGATGATAATCGCGAGCTCTTCCGCTCAGCGTATAGCTGAGATGCTCAACGAAAAGACCGATATCTCGAACCCCGCGAACCCCGTTCTCGAAGTCAAAGACGGCGAGATAGATTATAAAAATGTCAATTTTGCCTATGCTTCAAAGGCGGACACCAAGGTGCTCGACAATGTCAACGTGCATATAGCCTCCGGCGAGACGGTCGGCATAATCGGCGGCACGGGTTCGTCGAAGTCTTCGTTCGTCCAGCTCATACCGCGCCTTTACGATGTAACGGGCGGTGAAGTGATGCTCGGCGGCGTGGATGTCAGAAACTACGATCTCGATACCCTGAGAAACTCGGTCGCAATGGTGCTCCAGAAGAACGAGCTGTTCTCCGGCACGATATCCGAGAACCTGCGCTGGGGCAACGAGAACGCGACCGATGATGAAATAAAGCACGCCTGCGAGCTCGCTCAGGCGGATGAATTTGTCAGCGCGATGCCCGACGGCTACAACACCTATATCGAACAGGGCGGCACGAACGTCTCCGGCGGTCAGAAGCAGAGGCTGTGCATAGCGCGCGCTCTGCTCAAGAATCCCAAGGTGCTCATTCTCGACGACTCGACAAGCGCCGTCGATACCCGCACCGACGCGCTGATTCAAAAGGGACTTTCGCAGTATATGCCCGACACGACGAAGATAATTATAGCCCAGCGCATAAGCTCGGTTCAGAACGCGGACAAAATACTCGTGTTCGACAACGGCAGAATAATCGCGCAGGGCACGCATGACGAGCTGCTGAAATCCTGCGATATCTATCGCGAAGTTTATGAATCCCAGCAGAAGGGAGGAAACGACGATGAGTAAGCCTATGCCCATGCACGGCGGACCCGGAATGCAGCCCAGAAAGCTCGACAAGAAAACACTCAAGCGTCTGCTCTCTTATCTCAAAAATTATAAGGGCACGATAGTCCTTGTCACAATTTGCATTCTGCTCAGCGCAGTTGCGGGTGCGGCGTCATCGATGTTCCTCCAGACGCTTATCGACGACTATATAACCCCGATGGTAGGTCAGTCATCACCCGACTTCTCCGGCTTCATTCGCGCGCTGATAACCATGGCGGTCATCTATCTCATCGGCACGCTCTCGACGCTTATCTACAACCGTCGCATGGTCACTATAGCGCAGGGAACGCTCAAGACCATACGCGATGAGATGTTCGAGAAGATGCAGCGCCTGCCGATAAGATATTTCGATTCACACACCCACGGCGACACGATGAGCCTCTATACCAACGATACCGATACCCTGCGCCAGATGCTCGCGCAGTCGATGGGTCAGCTGATTTCTTCGGCGTTCACCGTCGCGGCGGTATTCTGCTGCATGCTCTATATCAGCGTCGGTCTGACGCTCGTTGTGTGCATATCGCTGTTCTTTATCATGCAGATAATCAAGAGAGTTGTCGGCAAGAGCGGCGCGTATTTCGTAGCCCAGCAGAGATCTCTTGCAGACCTTGACGGATATATCGAAGAGATGATAAACGGTCAGAAGGTCATAAAAGTCTTCTGCCACGAAGAGCAGTCTAAGAAAGAAATGAAGCAGCGCAACACCGAATGGGAGCACAACGCCGCGAACGCAAACGGCCACGCGACCTCGATGATGCCCATGACGAACGCGTTCGGATATTTTCTGTATATCCTGCTCGCCGTTATCGGCTCATATATGGCTATCGCCGGCACGAAGAATTTCGGGCTGACCGGCGTCAACACGCTGTCCCTCGGCATGATAGCCTCGTTCCTCGTGCTCTCGCGCAACTTCATAAACCCGATATCCCAGATGTCGAACCAGTTCAACTCGATTGTCAACGCCCTCGCGGGCGCCGAGCGAATCTTCACATTTATGGACGAAGAGCCTGAGCCCGATGACGGATATGTTACCCTCGTAAATGCAAAAGAGGAGAACGGCGAGATAGTCGAAGTCAAGGAGCACACCGGAATGTGGGCATGGAAGCATCCCCACGGCGACGGCACTCTGACTTATACAAAGCTTGAGGGTCAGGTTGTTCTCGACCATGTCGATTTCGGCTACACACCCGAAAAGGAAGTCCTTCACGATATCACGCTCTACGCAGAGCCGGGTCAGAAGGTGGCTTTCGTCGGCGCGACCGGAGCGGGCAAGACCACGATAACAAACCTCATAAACCGCTTCTATGACATAGCGGACGGCAAGATACGCTATGACGGAATAAATATCAACAAGATAAAGAAAGCCGATTTGCGCCGCAGTCTCGGCGTCGTGCTCCAGGATGTCAACCTGTTCACGGGCACTGTCATGGAGAACATCCGCTACGGCAACCCCGAGGCGACCGACGAGCAGTGCATCTCGGCGGCGAAGCTCGCGAATGCTGACGGCTTCATCCGCATGCTCCCGGACGGCTACAACACCGTACTCAAGGGCGACGGCTCCGGACTTTCGCAGGGTCAGCGTCAGCTGATATCGATAGCCCGTGCGGCAGTCTCCGACCCGCCCGTCATGATCCTCGACGAGGCGACATCTTCTATAGACACGCGCACCGAGGCTCTCGTCCAGGGCGGTATGGATAAGCTGATGAAAGGGCGCACAGTCTTTGTTATCGCGCACCGCCTCTCGACCGTCCAGAACTCGGATGTTATAATGGTGCTCGACCACGGCAGAATAATCGAGCGCGGCAACCACGAAAAGCTCATCGCCGAAAAGGGCACATACTATCGCCTCTATACCGGCGCGTTTGAGTTGGAGTGATTGGCAGAGCTGCGATAATTGGAAGTAAAAAGCAGAATCTCCTGCCCGGGAGCTGTTCCCGGACAGGAGATTTTTGTATATAACGAGCTTTGGGCATTTCTGATTCTTGTTGGAATACAACGCAAAAATCCTACCCGACGAAAATTTCGGGTAGGATTGCTTTTTATCAGTCTTTTTTCCTGAGCTCCGCCATGACGGCGAAGTGGAGAACATCGAACTCCTCGGGTGCGTTTTCTCTGAGCATTCGGAGATGCTCGCGCTCCCAGTTTTCTATCTCCTCGGGTGTCAGCGACGCGCCGATTCCGCGGCAGGCTTTCATCCTGCCGTTCCAGCTCTCGCGCGTGAAATGCACCTTCAGCTTCCACTCCTCGTGATGCACGAGCTCGAACTTTTCTTTGTAGCAGGCGGGGATTTCTATTGGGTGCATCGTCTCGCCCGCACCGCTCCAGTCGGGCTGTATCTGAGCACGAGATCCTCGCTCATGCCGGCAATCTTGTCTTCAAACGTCAGCCACTCCATGCACAGTACAAGAAGACGCCCGTTGCTTTTTAGCATACGGCAGAGCTGGGGGATGAGCTTTTCGTGGTCGAAATACCAGAAGCACTGGCAGGCGGTCGCGGCATCAAATGAAGCGTCCGGGAAGTCTATCTTTTCAGCCGGCATCGCGTAATAGCCGATGCCCATGCCCTGCGAGAGCTTCTTTGCCTGCTCTATCTGTTCGGGGATATGTCCGTCCCCGTCCATTTTGCGCCGAAGCTGTACATGTTGCGCGGCAAAACGCCCGTGCCCGTGCCGAGATCGAGCACGCTCTGCCCCGGAATGCCGATTTTACGCGAGGCTATTTTTTCATAGAACTCAGTCGGGTATATGTCGCGAAAACGCGCATAATCGCCCGAGGTTCTGTCCCAGTCGAACGCCTTGCCGCCGTCGATTCTCTCGTCTTTTATATCGTGTTTTGACCCCGTCCGCATGACAGACAGGGTCAGATTAGTTTTATTTTATCTCCAGAGATTCATCCAGAAAGCGCCTTCAACGCCCGTGAACGAGATCAGCTGAGCCATGTTCACATATATGCACGCGACAGTCGAGACCGTGAATATCAAATCGACGAGCTTCTTTGCGCTCTCCGACTTGATGCTCTTATAGAGCGTGAACGCGATGACAAGCGCGCCGATGACCATCTGCCATGAGAAGTCCGCGTTGTAGCGTACGGCATAGCCGCTCTCCCACGAGGAGAAGATTATCGCGAGCGGCATGAGAATGCAGGTCACGCCGATAAGCAGGATAGGCAATACGCGCTTTTTCTTCTCGACGCGCTGCAATGCCTTGCCCGAGAAGAGATAGGCGAACATGGGCAGAGCGCGGTATATGATTCCGACGGATATAAGATTCTTGCCAGCGTCGTCGAAGAACATATAGCCGTTGAGCCCGAAACGCTCTGCGGAGGAAGCAAGATGCGTGAATGTCTTGGGCGTGAAGTGCGGCATGTTCAGAAGATACGCATACATATTGATGAGCACATATTTCCAGTGGAACTCCGAATGGGTGAAGTCGTTTATCGTCAGCGAATACTGAATGCCGAAGTCGAGCGGATTGTCGAAGCGCAGATAGTTATATACCATCTGCCCGAGGGCGATAACGCCGAGCGGGACGAGGGCGACAGCCGCATATTTGAAGAATGTGCGGGTCTTCTGCTTCTTTTCGAGTCCGTCGAGAGCTTTTTTGAGTCCGCCCGCGAAGAATAACAGCGCGGCGATGCAATAGACCGCGAGCGTCGGGCGGCAGAGCACGGCATAGCCGAGGAAGAACGAGGCAAAGCCGAGGCGGACATATGAGATTTTGCCGTCCCAGAGAATGTTCGAGGTCATGAGCAGATACGCGCCGATAGTCACGCACATGAATCCGCCGGAGATGGCGAGCTCATAGAACAGCGGACGCGCCGCGGAGAACATGATTCCTGAGGACATCTGCAAGGTTATCAATCCGGCGAGCACCGTGTTTGTCGGCAAATCGCGGGATTTTTTGTCTATCACCGCGAGATATATCTTTGTCAGGAATATTATTCCGACGAGCGCGAACATCAGCGTCGCCCAGCCGGTCGGGAAATAGCAGCCGGTTATCAAATGATACGGCAGGAACAGCGCGATGACCGGTCCGATGCCGTAATAAGAATAATATTTGCCGTTATACAGGCAGTGATCCCAAAGGAAGTTGCCCGCGCCTATTTCAGCATCACGCCTTGTGTATTCATAGGGATTGTCCATTTTGAGCAGATCTTCGTCAGGCTCTTCGAGAAGGTTCACCTGATGATGCTCAAACGCGTCAACGAGCTCTTTGGTTATCTGGTCGCCCTCCTGCGAAGTGAAGCTGTAGTGCGTGGTCGACCAGCCTTTTTGCAGATTTGTGAATGTGAGATACACCGAAAATACCATTGCGGCGGCGGTTATGACTGCCGCGATGCGGGTGCAGTTGACTCTGTTGTCGGAGAATTTCTTGCGCGCTCCGGCGGGATTCGCTATAGCATAGATGATAATTATGGCGGCAGCAGCTATGAGCAGATATGTCAGGATAATTTCCGCTATGTGCAGCGCGCTTATCGACTGATTGAGCGTGATGCCCTTGAGCGTTGCGCTGTGATAGTCGTCGAGAGATATCTCGAGTCTGAGGCGCGACACTTCGCCGGAGAAGTTGCAGGTCATGACATTGTCGAGCCCGTTTTCGAGCGTGAGCTTTGCGATATTTGTGCGGTAATATGAGCTCGTTGAATCGGCGAAATCGACATAGACCTTGCCGCTGTTTGCCGACTCTCCGAAGTCGACATCGAACCCTATAGAACCGACGCGCGCGTCAATGCCGGTAAACTCTATCTCGGAATAGCCCTCGCCGAGGGTTATCGTGCCGTCGTCGTTATAAGTAATATTGGCTCCGTCTGCGCGGGAGAGGTCGAGCGGCTGCTCTTTGTATCCCCCGAGAAGTCTGTTTATCGGCGTGAAATTCATCACGCACAGGCTCACGACCGTTACTATAACAAACAGAACGGCAACACATACGGAAAGCTTTTTCAGAAATTTTCTGTTTTCTCTGTCCATAGGCACCTCACAAGTTTTTTGAAGTCAGTTAATTATACCCTATTCGGGGCAATTTTTCAAGTTTGTTGTTAAATCCGAAAAAGCGGAGTTATATAAAAAGACACGGCTCACATAAGCTGTGAACCGCGCCTTTTCTATTTTGCTATTCGATTAATACTTGACGTTGGTTATCTCAAGGAAGTTATCGAGAACCGCGCTGCCGTTAAACTTGCTGCCGAGCACCTTGCCGGAGCCGGTGATAAGGACGTGCATATACTGATAGAGATCTACCATATGATTGGTCTTGGGGTTGTAGGTGAGCACTGCGGTGCAGTCATAGTACTTGAGCGAATACTCAACATCCTTGACGACCTTCGTGACGTTGGGGTCATTCTGGAGGGTGTTGTCGATATCGGCCTTTGCAAGGGGGCTGAACATCGTTCCGATGAAGCCCTTGGAGATAACGCCCGTCTTGGGATCGCAGGGCTCGGGGTTGATATCCGCCTTGAGGACTATCGTTATCTTGTAGTTGCCGTTCGGGAGAACCTCGCACTTTGCGCTCTTTATCTTGCTGACGTCGGTCAGGGTGCAGCCCTTTGTGGGATGCTGGTAGATCGGGAACCACTTCATGTCGGTGCCCTTCGGGTTGTTCTCGTGCTTCTTGCCCTTAGCGTCCTTCTCGCTGGTCATGAACAGACCCGCAACGGGGAGGAGCATATTGATGACGGTACCGTCGAAGTTTCTCTTCTCCTTGGGCAGAACCTGCCACTCGGACTTCTCATAGCCGACCTTGCTGCTCTTTGCGAGATTGAGAACGTCTCTGTAAGCGGCGAGGATCTCGGCATAGCTCTCGGGCTTGCCGTTCGAGGGCTTTGCGGAATTGTCGGCGGGAGCCTTGGTCTCGATAACGGTGTGCCCCTCTTTGTCGGTCACTATCTCGGTTTCGACCGCGGTGTCGTCGGAGGCTGCTTCCGAGGAGGCCTCGGGAAGCAGATCGTCCGCAATAGCGTCGCCGTTTATGGCAACGTCGCCGGCGGCAGTTGTGTCGTTGTTATCTTTGTCCTTCTTGCAGGCCGCAAAGCTTGCAATCATGGCGATCGCGAGCAGAAGAGCCGCGATTCTCTTGAGATTCTTATTCATTGTTTTCTATCCCCTTGGAAAAATCAATATTTGAAGCTGGAATAGCTTACATACGATGTTCCGGTAGCGGTGGGCTTGCCGATACCGATGTCGATGTTGACGGTGATATCAAACTTGACATCGAGCTTGACGAAATGACCGGTAGCGGCGTCGATGGTTGCGGTAACGACTGCGCCCGAGTAGCTCTCGGTGACCTTTGCGCCGCCGTAAACTTCGTCGATGGCGTCATAGATGCAGCTGGCTCTCTTGTGGTCATAGTAACCCTTGTCCTTGTCGCCGACGCAGATTCCGCTCTTGTCGAGGGGAGCGTTGCAGGTCGCGGTGCCCTTGGTTGCATAGGAATTGCCGTTCTTGATGTTGATGGTGATTATGTAGTTCGAGCCGCTCTGCTTGCAGGAAGCTGCGGTGACGTCGCCGGTGCCGAGGGTCGAGGCTCTGAGAAAATACTTGTTTGTGTCGGTATTCCACTGACCCTTGGTGACGGTTTCGTTGTAGGCGTTCTCGGCACCGATGCCCATGAACTTGTAGATAAGGCTCTTGAACTGCTTGACAACAGCGTTTGCCTCGATCTTCTCGTTCTTGGTCTCTCTGTGCTTCGTGAAGCCGACCTTGCCGGAGACGGCTGCCTTTGTGGCGGCATTGTAATAGTTGAGGATATCCGCGGTGCTCGAGGGGGCCTTGTTGCCCTTCGAGGTGACTACGGGAGCCTTGCCGCTGTCGGCGGGCTTGGTCTCGATGACCTTGCCGGAAGCGTCGGTAACGGTCTCAATTTCGGTGGACTCGGCAGAAGCGTCCTCGCTTGAGGCCTCTGCGGGGGTGCTTTCGTCGGAGACGGTGTTGTTCGCGTCTGCGGAGCTCTCGGAGGGAGCGGTGGAATCGCCGTTGTCCTTGTCGCTCTTGCACGCCGCGAACGAGAATATCATCGCGAGGACAAGAAGCAGGGAAGCGATCTTCAGAAGATTCTTTTTCATGTCAAAAACCTTTCATAAAATATTTTCGGGTATTTCCGCCCGTTTTTTGTGCTGCACTTTACAAGGCAACACAGCGCACTATAAATTTACACTAATTAACTAATAATGTCAAGTAAATTTTGATAAAAACAAAATTAATAACGCCGTGTTTTTATGCAAGATAACATCACAGACTGTCTTTTAGTAATAGTTAGTAATAGATTGTTTACATTCGCTTTTATAAAGTTATGGAAATTCGCCGAAAGTTATGATATAATATCAAGGTATATGTGCTCCGGCGCATAAGATACACCCCGAAAGGAGTCTGCGGCATGGCGGAGAAAAAGCTCATCTCATGGAATGTCAACGGAATAAGAGCGTGCATCGGCAAGGGCTTTTCCGAGGCTTTTGCGGCGCTTGATGCCGATATCCTCTGCCTGCAGGAGACGAAGGTTCAGGCGGGGCAGGTCGACTTTGCGCCCGAGGGCTATCACTGCTACTGGAACTACGCCGAGAAAAAAGGCTATTCCGGCACGGCGGTCTTTTCGCGTGAAGAGCCTTTGAGCGTGTCATACGGCATCGGCATTCCCGAGCACGACCGCGAGGGGCGCGTGATAACGCTCGGATTTGAAAAATTCTATTTCGTCTGCGTCTATACCCCCAATTCGCAGGACGGGCTCGCGCGGCTCGACTACAGAATGACATGGGAGGACGCGTTCAGGGACTATCTTCTCTCGCTCGACAGGGACAAGCCCGTAATAGTTTGCGGCGATATGAACGTTGCGCACAACGAGATAGATTTAAAGAACCCCAAGACGAACCGCAAGAACCCCGGCTTCACGGACGAAGAGAGAAATAAGATGACCGAACTGCTCTCCGCGGGCTTTACTGATACATTCAGATATTTCTATCCCGACGTCGAGGGGCAGTACAGCTGGTGGAGCTACCGCTTCAAATCGCGCGAGCGGAACACGGGCTGGCGCATCGACTATTTCCTCTGCTCCGAGCGGCTCAACAGCCGGCTTACCGGCGCGAAAATACATCAGGAGATATTCGGCTCCGACCATTGTCCGGTCGAGCTGACTGTCGATATATAAAAAAGCGCCGCCGAAAAGGCGACGCAGGAAAGCTTGATTTTATATTGAGTTTTCGCTGAAGTCGATAACGAGCTTGTCGCGCTTCATCTCGAGCTTCGTGTATTTCACTCCCGCGGCGTCGAACATTCTTTTTGATGCGCGCACGCTGTCGGTGTTGCGGTACTTGTCGCTGATATAAATTACCTCTTTTATCCCGCTCTGGATTATCGCCTTGGCGCATTCGTTGCAGGGGAAGAGCGCGACATAGACCTTGCATCCGCGCAGGTCGCCGCTGGCGTTGAGTATGGCGTTCAGCTCAGCGTGGCAGACATAGGCGTATTTTGTGTTAAACGCGCTGCCCTCGCGCTCCCACGGGAACTCGTCATCGTCGCAGCCGGAGGGGAAGCCGTTATAACCGACGGACATTATCCTGTTTCTGTCGTTTACGATGCAGGCGCCCACCTGGGTGTTCGGATCCTTGCTCCTGCAAGCCGAGAGCATCGCGATCCCCATAAAATACTCGTCCCACGAGATATAATCGCTTCTTTTAGGCATTTTTCACCGCTCCGTTTCCCTTATAATAGCATAATATATCAACCCGATATTAACATATCCAAGCCGTTAAGGCAAGAAGAAATTTTTGAGGTGACTTTCTATGGGTCTTTTAAAGAAAATTTTCGGAGACTACTCTTCGAGAGAAATCAAGCGTATCACGCCGATAAAGGACAAGGTGCTCGCGCTTGACGAGGAATATTCAAAACTCACCGATGAGGAGCTCAAAGCAAAAACCCCTTATTTCAAGGAGCGCCTCGCCAACGGCGAGACCCTTGACGATATCCTGCCCGAGGCGTTCGCCGCCTGCCGTGAGGCATCGTGGCGCGTGCTCGGAATGAAGCACTTCCCCGTGCAGGTTCTCGGCGGTATCGTGTTGCATCAGGGACGCATAGCGGAGATGAAGACGGGCGAAGGCAAAACGCTCGTCGCGACGCTCCCCGCCTATCTCAACGCGCTCTCCGGCAAAGGGGTCCACATCGTCACGGTCAACGACTACCTCGCACGCCGCGACAGCGAGTGGATGGGCAAGGTCTACCGCTTCCTCGGGCTCAAGGTCGGTCTGATAATCCATGAGAAGAACAACGACGAGCGCCGTGAGGCATATGCCGCCGACATAACCTACGGCACGAACAACGAGATGGGCTTCGACTATCTGCGTGACAACATGGTGCCCTACAAAGAGCTCAAGGTTCAGCGCGGCCACTCGTTCGCGATAGTCGACGAGGTCGACTCGATACTTATCGATGAGGCGAGAACGCCGCTCATCATATCCGGCCGCGGTGACCGCTCGACCGATCTCTACAAGCAGGCGAACGCTTTCGCCCGCACGCTCAATTTCGAGCGCATAAAGGAGCTGCGCTCCTCTTCGAGACTCGAAGATACCGCCGACCAGGTCAGCGAAAACTGCGATGTCATTGTCGACGAAAAGGCGAGAACTGCCGTCCTGACCCAGAAAGGTATTGCAAAGGCGGAGAAGTATTTCAATCTCGACAACCTCATGGATCCCGCGAATATGACCATCCAGCACCACATCAACCAGGCAATAAAGGCAATAGGCGTCATGCGCCGCGATGTTGACTACGTCGTAAAGGACGGCCAGGTGCTCATAGTCGACGAGTTCACCGGACGCATCATGCTCGGCAGACGCTACAATGAGGGTCTGCATCAGGCAATCGAAGCAAAAGAGGGCGTCAATGTTGAGCACGAGAGCAAGACTCTCGCGACCATTACATTCCAGAACTACTTCAGACTCTATGACAAGCTCTCCGGTATGACCGGTACCGCAATGACCGAGAGCGAGGAGTTCCAGGAGATATATTCGCTTGACGTCGTGGAGATTCCGACCAACAAGCCCATGATAAGAAAGGATATGGACGACCTCGTCTACAAGACCGAGCCCGCGAAGTTCAACGCAGTCATCGACGACATTGTTGAGCGCCACGAAAAGGGTCAGCCCGTGCTTGTCGGTACGATATCCATCGAGAAGTCCGAGACGCTCAGTAAGCTCCTCAAAAAGCGCGGCATCAAGCATGAAGTGCTCAACGCCAAGTATCATGAAAAGGAAGCAGAAATCGTCGCGCAGGCAGGTAAGCTCGGCGCGGTCACGATAGCCACGAACATGGCAGGACGCGGAACCGATATCATGCTCGGCGGTAACGCGGAGTTCCTTGCGAAGTCCGAGATGCGCCGCAAGGGCTACAGCGAAGAGCTGATTGCCGAATCGACCGGCTTCGGCGACACGGACAACGAGGATATAATCAGCGCGAGAGAGGAATTCCAGGCTCTCGAGAAGAAATATAAGAACGAAATTTCCGGCGAGGCGGAGCAGGTCAGGCAGGCAGGCGGCCTCTGCATCATAGGCACAGAGCGCCACGAGTCCCGCCGAATCGACAACCAGCTGCGCGGACGTTCCGGCCGTCAGGGCGACCCCGGCGTGAGCCGCTTCTACCTGTCGCTTGAGGACGATCTGATGCGCCTGTTCGGCGGCGAGCGCGTGACAACTATAATGAACACGCTCAGAACCCCCGAGGATATGCCGATAGAGTCGAAGATGATCTCGAATGTTATCGAGAGCTCGCAGAAGCGCGTCGAGTCGCGCAACTTCTCGGTGCGTAAGAGCGTCCTGAGCTTCGACGATGTCATGAACCGCCAGCGTGAGCTTATCTACAAGCAGCGCGACCAGGTGCTCGACGGCGAGAACCTCAAGCCCGTTATACTCAAGATGCTCGACGAGTGCATCGCCGAGTCCATAGATTTCTATTGCCCAAAGGCGCTCTCCCACTCCGACTGGAACATAGCCGGACTGCGTGAGAAGTTCCTCGGCTGGCTGACCACTCCCGAAGACTTCGCGGACGGCTTTGACCGCGAGGACGCAAAGGAAGAGCTCATTGAGCGCGGACACAAGATTTATGACGAGCGTGAAGAGCTCATGGGCGTCGACGAAAACGGCGTGCCGATAATGAGAGCACTCGAGCGCATGGTTCTGCTCAAGATGGTCGACAGCAAGTGGATGGATCACATCGATGCCATGGAAGAGCTCAAGCGCGGCATAGGACTCCGCTCTTACGGTCAGCAGGATCCCGTCGTTGCGTTCAGACAGGAGAGCTACGATATCTTCGACGAGATGACCATGTCTATCCGCGAGGATACCGTCCGCCTGATGATGACCATCATGCCCAAGAACGAGGAGGACACCAAGCGCAAGCAGGTCGCCGAGATAACCTCGACCAGCGGCGCGTCCGACGGCAGCGAAAAGGGTCGCACCGTCCGCAAGGGCGCAAAGATAGGTCCGAATGATCCCTGCCCCTGCGGCAGCGGCAAGAAGTACAAGAAGTGCTGCGGCGCGGTGAACAAGTAAGATATATAAATGTATTCCCTCTTCGGACGAGCTTCCGGAGAGGGAATTTTTTTCGGTGTCTGGTAGGGAGAAGTGAATTGAATTTTTCGTCGGAATCTATCAGGCGCCCCTGCAAGGGGAGCCGGCATTCAAGATATGCTTTGCAGGATGCGTGCCGGTATAGTATAAATTTCGCAGGCGAATAATATCCGCCGCCTTATAAATATTCGCGCAATAAAAAAGGAGACACTCTTTCGAATGTCTCCCTTTTTGTATTTTATCGGTTGTCCGATTATTTCATAGCCTCTTCGACTGCAACGGCGCAGGCGACGGTCGCGCCGACCATTGGGTTGTTGCCCATGCCGATAAGACCCATCATTTCGACATGCGCCGGGACGGAGGAAGAACCTGCGAACTGGGCGTCGGAATGCATACGGCCCATGGTGTCGGTCATACCGTAGCTGGAGGGGCCTGCCGCCATGTTGTCGGGATGCAGAGTACGGCCTGTGCCGCCGCCGGAAGCGACGGAGAAGTAGTTGACGCCGTTCTCGACGCACCACTTCTTGTAGGTGCCTGCGACCGGGTGCTGGAAGCGGGTCGGGTTGGTGGAGTTGCCGGTGATGGAAACGCCGACGTTCTCAAGCTTCATGATAGCCACGCCCTCGGGAACGTTGTCTGCGCCGTAGCACTTGACGTCCGCTCTCGGACCGTTGGAATAAGCCTTCTGCTCGGTGACGGTGACGGTCTCGGTGTAGGGATCGAACTCCGTCTTGCAGTATGTGAAGCCGTTGATGCGGGAGATTATCATCGCAGCGTCCTTGCCGAGGCCGTTGAGGATAACTCTCAGGGGCTTTGTTCTGACCTTGTTTGCGTTGAGGGCTATTTTGATAGCGCCCTCAGCGGCGGCGAAGCTCTCGTGACCTGCGAGGAAGCAGAAGCACTCTGTCTCCTCAGAGAGGAGCATCTTGCCGAGGTTGCCGTGGCCGAGGCCGACCTTGCGGTTTTCGGCGACGGAGCCGGGGATGCAGAAAGACTGAAGACCGATGCCGATTGCGGCAGCGGCGTCGGCAGCCTTGACAGCGCCGCTCTTTATAGCGATAGCGCAGCCGACTGTGTATGCCCAGATAGCGTTTTCAAAGCAGATGGGCTGGGTACCTCTGACGATCTTGTCGCAGTCGATGCCCTTTGCAAGAGTGATCTCTTTGCACTCCTCGATGGAGGAAATGCCGTACTGAGCGAGAACGGAGTTGATCTTGTCAACTCTTCTCTCATAGTTTTCAAATAATGCCATTGTCCGTATCCTCCTTACTCTTTGCGCGGGTCGATATACTTGGCGGCCTCGGCGAATCTGCCGTAGGTGCCTACCGACTTGTCGTATGCGGTCTGAGCGTCGTCGCCCTTCTTGATGAAGTCGGTCATCTTGCCCAGGGACACGAACTCGTAGCCTATAACCTGGTCGTCCTCGTCGAGAGCCATTCTGGTGACATAGCCCTCAGCCATCTCGAGATAGCGGACGCCTTTGTATCTTGTGCCGTACATTGTACCGACCTGCGAACGAAGTCCCTTGCCGAGATCCTCGAGGCCTGCGCCGACGTTAAGTCCGTCGTCCGAGAAAGCGGACTGGGAGCGGCCGTAGACTATCTGGAGGAACAGCTCGCGCATAGCGGTGTTGATAGCGTCGCAGACGAGGTCGGTGTTCAGCGCCTCAAGAATGGTCTTGCCGGGGAGGATCTCACTTGCCATAGCTGCGGAATGGGTCATGCCCGAGCAGCCGATGGTCTCAACGAGAGCTTCCTCGATGATGCCGTCCTTGATGTTGAGCGAGAGCTTACATGCGCCCTGCTGGGGAGCACACCAGCCCACACCGTGGGTGAAACCGGAGATGTCCTTTATCTCATAAGCCTTGACCCATTTGCCCTCTTCGGGGATGGGAGCAGGACCGTGGTTCGGACCCTTTTTGACAATACACATATTCTCTACTTCTTGAGTATAATTCATACACGTAGTCTCCTTTCGTTTTGTGTATCCCGTACAGAGCTATTATATCAAAAAAATACAAGCGTATCAATTACTTGGGACAAGGTTTTTGAATTTTTTGCATTGTTACAATCGTTGAGGGCTTTTTCGGTCAAAAATTATTTATTTTAGTCGCAAACCCGCCGCCGCGGTTGTAAAGACATGAGGTTTATGATATACTGAAAAGGGGAAAGGGGAGGATAAAATGAAGCTCTATATCAAGCAGAAGGTCTTTTCGCTGACTTCAAAATTTACAGTGAAGGACGAGTCGGGAAACGACAGATATTTTGTCGAGGGCGAGTTCTTCTCCCTGCGCGGCAGGCTGCATATTATGGACGCGCAAGGCGGGGAGATAGGGCAGATATACCGCCGGCTGATGACTTTTCTGCCGCATTTTATCCTCGAGATAGGCGGCGAAGAGATAGCGGAGATAGTCAAGGATTTCTCTTTCTTCCGCCCGAAATATTCGCTCGAAAACACCTCGCTCAGGGTCGAGGGCGATTTCTGGACGCATGAATATTCGCTCTATGACGGCGACAGGAACATCATGAACATCCATAAGGAGTGGTTCACCTGGGGCGACAGCTACGAGCTCGATATCCTCGACCCGGACTATGAGTTGATATCGCTGGGCATAGTCCTCGCTATAGACACTGCCATGGCGGCGGCGAATACCGCCTCGTCGGCTTCGACCTAAATCAAAGGAGAAAAGATGAAGGATTATCATATTTTTGCAAACCACGCCCATGTTTTCCCGGAGGAAGCAAGACCGGGCTGCGGGATAGATTCGCTCAAAAAGCTCATGGATGAGAGTTCTATAGAGCGGGCGGTCTGCTTCGCGCCGTTCCCATCGCAGTATAAAGAATATAACATGCCCGGCGACTGCATAAGCTGGCTCGCGGGCGCAATAAAGAATGACAACTCTCTCGTCGGCTTCGGAACTATAGATTTTGATTCCGGCGATATCGCAGGGCAGGTCAACAGAATAGCCGATCTCGGCTTCAGGGGCATAAAGCTCCACCCGGCATATCAGGAGTTCAATATTATGGGCGACAAAGCGTGCGAGGTCTATTCTGCCGCCCAGGAGAACGGGCTGTTTCTGTCGTTTCATACGGGGCTGCACTGGCACCGTATCGCGGACTATCAGCCGTTGCTCTTTGACGAAGTCGCGTGGAACTTCCCGCGCCTTAAATTCAGTATGGAGCATGTCGGCGGGTATCACTTTTTCCGCGAGGCGCTGGCGGTCATCTGCAACAACCATCACCGCGCGAGCGATCCGAGGCGCGTATACGCGGGCTTGACGAGCATTATGCCGGACGACAACGGTCTGCCGGATTATTGGACTCTCTCGGATGATGAACTGCTAACGCTCATTCATCAGGGGGACGACGACTGCGCGATATTCGGGCTCGATTTCCCGTATAAAAAAGCCGACTACGCAAAAGCGCTGATAAACAGAATAATCTCCCTCGACATCTCCGAAGAGGCAAAAGAGGGAATACTCGGAAAAAATCTCGGGCACGCGCTCGGCATGGACTGAAAACGGAGAAACATATGCTTATAGTTACTGCAAACTGCAAAAACACATTTGATTCGTATCTTAAATATGTCCACTACACGGACAGCAAGCGCAGAAAGACTCGCTTTTCGGGCGCGACCGGCTGGCTTCTGCTTGCCTGCGCCGCGGCCGTTATAGTGAGCTTTGTGAAGGTCGGCGGCAACATCTTTCTCTATGTCGTGAGCGCCGTTCTCGTACTCTGCGCGGCGGCGTATGTCTATATCCAATATTTAGCGCCATACAGGGCGTTCAAAAAGCTCGACAAGTCGTTCTTCGCCGAGCAGGAGTTCGATTTCTACGAGGATAAGCTGGAGCTTATCGAGCACGGCGAAAAGAGCATAAAGCGCATCATACCGTATTCAAAGATACAGAAAGTCTGCATCACGAAGCACGCTTTTTATATCTATATCGCCGCAGACAGCGCGTTTATTCTGACGAAAACCGCACTTAGCTCATCATCTGTAGAACGCCTGAAAACGCTGTTCAAGGATAAGGGAATAAAGACAGAGGAATAAAAGATAAAATAAAATTATAGCTCCCCACGGAATTTTATTCGCGGGGAGCTGAACATATCTAAGAAAGATTTGAATGAAAAAGCTTTCTTTTTAGCAGGTACGTTGTAGGGTGCGGCGACTCGACGCACCGCTGCTGACAGAGTCAGCACAAATTATACTTTATCGTTGCGAACGGGCAATCGGCATAACGTTGCTGTAACGAGACTCCGTAAAATATTGCTGATTGTTGCCGTGCCGCCGTCGGCGGCATAGGGTCGTCGGGTCGCCGACCCATACTCGGGTTCGGCGTTTGACGCATAAACAGCAAGACAGAAAATGATTTCTGATACAAGCACCCCACGAAAATTTTTTCGTGGGGTGCTGATTTGTTATATATTATATTTTACACTATTCCCTGCGCCATCATTGCGTCGGCGACCTTGAGGAAGCCTGCGATGTTCGCACCGACAACGAAGTTGTCCTCGTGTCCGTATTCCTTTGCGGCGTTTGCCATATTGTGATATATATTTATCATAATGTTGTTGAGCTGGTGATCGACCTTTTCAAACGGCCAGCTGACGCGCGCGCTGTTCTGGCTCATCTCAAGCGCGGAGGTCGCGACGCCGCCCGCGTTTGCCGCCTTGCCGGGGGCAAAGAGGATTTTGTTTTGCAGGAAAACTTCGGTAGCTTCCGTAGTCGAGGGCATGTTCGCACCCTCGCCGACCGCGATGCATCCGTTCTTTATCAGCTCTTTTGCATCTTCGGCTCCGAGCTCGTTCTGCGTGGCGCACGGGAGAGCTATGTCGCAGGGTACGCCCCAGACTTTTTTGCCCTCGTAGAACGTCGCATTCGGGCGCTCCTTGGCGTATTCGCTTATCCTTGCGCGGCGAACCTCTTTTATCTGCTTGAGCGTCGCAACGTCGATGCCGTCCGGGTCATATACAAAGCCGCTCGAGTCGCTCGCCGTGACAACTTTGCCGCCGAGGCTCAGAGCCTTCTCTATGGCGTAGGTTGCGACGTTGCCCGAGCCGGAGACGACGATCGTCTTGCCCTCGATCGAGTTCGCATGGTTCTTGAGCATCTCCTCAACGAGATATACAAGGCCGTAGCCCGTTGCCTCTGTTCTCGCGAGCGAGCCGCCGAACGAGAGTCCCTTGCCCGTGAGCACGCCCTCGTACTGCCCGGTAATTCTCTTGTACTGACCGAACATGTAGCCGATTTCGCGCCCGCCGACTCCGATATCGCCCGCGGGAACGTCGGTGTTCGGGCCTATGACGCGGTAGAGCGCGGTCATAAAGCTCTGGCAGAAGCGCATTATCTCCATCTCGCTCTTGCCCTTGGGGTTGAAGTCCGAGCCGCCCTTGCCGCCGCCAATGGGGAGTCCCGTCAGCGAATTTTTGAATATCTGCTCGAAGCCGAGAAATTTTATAATGCTCATGTTGACCGAGGGGTGGAAGCGCAGACCGCCCTTGTAGGGGCCTATTGCGCTGTTGAACTGAACTCGGTAGCCGCGGTTTGTGTGAACCTTGCCCGCGTCGTCCGCCCACGAGATGCGGAAAACTGTCGCCCTCTCCGGCTCAACGAGCCTTTCGAGAAGAGCCCAATCCTGATATGTCCTGTTCGCCTCGACAACCGGGCGAATGGAATCGAGAACCTCCGTCGCAGCCTGAACGAACTCCGGCTGAGTCGAGTTCTTCTGCTGAACGTGAAGTATCATGTCGTCAATATAGCTCATATTATCACTCCCAAAACGATTTGCGGCAAAAAATAAAAACAAAAAATATATCCCGCCGCCAATGCCAAATATTTTAATATACCGCGCATAAAAATGCAAGTGAATTTATAAAAGTTTCAAAAATTTAAGAAAATCAAGTGAATTTAGCTGTACTGCGGTACAAAAATGCAATTTATATAAAACTTCATTCAAATTTTGAGGAGAAGTGCAAATGCAGCTTAAAATAAAATTGACATATAATCATAAATATAATTGCATATTAGCTATTATTGAACAATCTTTCATAAACGCTCCGTTATCGTTGAAAGTTTATGTGAATTGTGCCGATTACGCTTTTGTGTCAGAATTTTCGGCATATTCGACCTGACTTGTGGCAAAATACAGGACGGCAAATATATCGGCAGTTTTAATGAGCAATATACAAATTAAACCAAAAATTAAATCTAAAATTGTATCGCAGTTTATTTTTTTGCATGACAAAAGGCGGCGCCGAAGCGCCGCCCCAAAGTCTATCTTTTTATGTTTCGTCGAACATTCCAAATCCCGCGACCTCGCTCACAGGGACGGAAAACACGACTGCACCCGCATCCGTGTCCGCGCCCGCGCGGGTCATTATCGAGCGCATGATGTCCGCTTTCTGCTCCTTACGCGCGACGATGAGAATAACCTCTTTTTCTTTTGCTATCGATACGCCGAGGAACTTTTCGCTCTCGGGCGAGGTGGTGCCCTTGCCGTGGAGCACAGTGCCGCCCATCGCGCCCGCGGCGCGCGCCGCGTTCATGACGGCGTCCGTGCGCCCCTCGTTGGCTATCGCGACAATCAGTTCATATGAAAAATTGAATTCGGGCGTGTATCGGGCATCCTGCCGCCCGTCGTTGAGATATGCCAAGATTTTTCCTCCTCCAACGCTTTTTATGGGCACAGCCCATGCGATGCCGTGACCCGGCACGCCGATATACAGCGTGCGGCGCAGCCTGTTCATATATTCTCTCGTCTTTTCTTCGCCTGCAACTGAAAAGACTATCCATTTTTCCGTCGAATCGATGCCGAGCAGATCGCGCATACTCTCTATCGCCGTCCCGCGCCCGTGCAGGGCGACGGACATCGGTATCTCAAGCTGGGCGCAGATATCCGAGAGCTTCTTGAGCGCGTCGGGGTTTATTACAGTCATTATGTAGTTCAACCTGTCTGCACCTCCCAAAGCTCGATAATCTCGTCGTCGGCGAAAGTTTCGCCTTTCTCTGCGGGCTTCCTGCGCCTTTCATATATGACGCCGACCGCCTGGATTGATATCAGCGGCATCATCGCGACTATCGCCACAACTCCGAACGCGTCGCTCAATGGATCGCCTCCGAGCGTCTTTGACGCGCCTATCATAAACTGGAGCATGAATGTCGCTGTCATCGGACCCGACGCAACGCCGCCCGAGTCAAAGGCTATCGCCGTGTAGATATCCGGCACGAAGAACGAGAGGATTATGGCGATAAGATATCCGGGGACGAGGAACCACATGACCGATATACCCGTTATAACTCTTATCATTGATATGCCCATCGCCGCGGCGATCGCGACCGAAAGGCTGTATTTTATAACTTTTCCGGGAATCGCTCCCGCGCTGACTTCTTCGATCTGCTTTTCGAGCACGGCGACCGCCGGCTCCGCGGAGATAATGAACCAGCCGAGGAGCATCGACAGCGGTATGAGCAGATATTTCATATTGCCCTCGGCGAGCTTTGCGCCGAGCACCGCGCCGAGCGACGAGAAGCCGACGTTGACTCCCGTCAGAAACAGCACGAGACCGATATAGGTGTAGACGACGCCTATTGTTATCCTTGCGACCTCACGCTTTGAAAGGCGCAGAGAGAAGAGCTGGAATATATAGAACATGGCGATTATCGGCAGCAGAGCCACCGCCATCTCCTTCATATATGAAGGCAGGGCGGTGAGATAGGCGCGGCCTATTTCGCCCGTGCTCGAATACGCCGCCGAGCTTATGTCAACGACTCCGCCTCCGTCCGGATAGAAAAATCCGAGCAGGAGAACCGCCAAAATTGGGCCTATCGAGCAGAGCGCAACGAGACCGAAGCTGTCCGACTCGGCCTTTTCGTCGCTTCGTATTTTAGAGACGCCGACGCCCAGCGCGAGGATGAACGGCACGGTCATAGGCCCTGTCGTAACGCCGCCGGAGTCAAACGCTATGCCGAGAAAATCGGGCTTTGAAAACGCCGCCAAAATAAAAATAACGGCATAAAAGCCTATCAGCAGCCAGCGCAGGCGAACGCCCGTCAGGATTCTCGCCATGCATACGCACAGGAAGAAGCCGACTCCCACTCCGACCGTCACGAGCAGTACGGTATTGTTTATGTGCGGCACCGTCTGCGCGAGCACCTGAAGATCGGGCTCGGCTATCGTCACTGCGAAGCCGAGAATGAAGCTGACTGTAATTATCAGCGGCAGAGAGCGGGATTTTGTCATCGCCGTGCCGATTTTGCTGCCTATGGGCGTCATTGAGGTCTCGGCTCCGAGGGAGAAGAATCCCATGCCGATTATGACAAAAAATGCGCCGACCAAAAAGCTCAAAAACAGATCCGTCTCTATCGGCGAGACGCTGAAGCACAGCAGCACGACTATAACGAATATCGGCAGAACCGAAACGGCGGATTCACGAACCTTTTCGAGAATCAGGTTGTGGTGATTGGTGATTTTTGCGTTTGCAATAATGTGTTGCTCCTTTCTTCCCCGGTCAACCTTTCGGGTATGTGCGGCTGCCCGTTTCTTTCGGTCGGTTGACAAGCATTATATATATTAATCTCTGTATATTGCACTGTTATTATGTTAATATTATTTTAACTTAACGGGAACATTTTGTCAATAAATATCACCAAGTGTGACCGCCGAACTTTTGACAAACTTTGTCACGGCGAAAAAATCATAAAAACGCAGCAGCCTGAAAATAATAAGGATGCAAACGCAAACAAAGTCTTAAAAAGTAAGGGGTGTAAAGTAAATGGCTAAGAGTTCGAGCAAGGGCGTTGTCCCCGAGGCGCGTGACGCGCTTGACCGCTTTAAGATGGAGGCCGCCTCCGAGGTGGGCGTCAATCTCAAGCAGGGCTACAACGGCGATCTGACCTCCCGCGAGGCCGGTTCCGTCGGCGGACAGATGGTCAAGAAGATGATCGAAGCTTACGAGCAGGGCATGAAATAAATTGCTTAAAGCTTTCGCATTCAGCGTAGACCAACCAGCAAAATAAAAAGAGCCATAGTTCATAATCAGTTCCGCTGCGGATACGATTTGAATTATGGCTTTTGTTTTGGCTGTCGAGTGATTTGGAGCGGCGACGATGAAAAGCAAGGCCGCAAAATTTGACCTCTGCCTTCGCGTCCTACCATAATCAAATGATATACACTTCCCGCGTTTCGTCATTTCTTTTCTGTCTGAGAAAAGAAACGCCTGCAAAGAAAAGGCAGACTCGGGGTTTCACCCCGAGACCCCGGCAACGCCGCGCCGCAGTACATAGCTCGTGGCTCTCAGTCGGCAGCTCGGCACATTCGCCCGCAAACGCGCCGGAGCTTGAACGAATGCGTGCTCGTGCGTCTTGCTTCGCAAGCCGTTCCCTCGCCCCTCTTAGTTGGCTTATCAAACACTGCGGCGCGGCTATTGGAAGTTTAATTATGATAATTAATTGAGTCGCTCGCTTTTACTTTGCAAAAGTTTAAAAAAACAAGTCACGATATAATTTGCTAAAGCACATCGTCTTCACCAATATCGGACAGTCGCAAGGGCTGTCTCTACTATTGAAAGTCTGATATAAACAAAGCTCTTGAAATCAAAATTGAGGAACCGCACATCGGTGCAGTCCCTCGAACTGTTTGTGTGTTTACTTTTTTCTTCTGCATTCGAAGCAGCGCCAGCCGCCGTCGGCGTGCCGCGCGATGATTTCAAATCCGTTTTCGGCGAACGCATCAACGACCTCCTGCTCGCGTATGTCGATTATGCCGGAGGTGATGAACACGGCGTTGTCCGCCATGAAATCGGGCACGGTCTTGCAGAACATGATTATGACATCGGCAACAATGTTTGCAACGACTATGTCGAATTTGCCGCTGACCTTGTCGGCAAGGTCGCCGTGAATAAAAGTCAGACGGTCGTTGCCGAAGCCGTTCATCTTTCCGTTTTCTTCTGCAGTCTTAACCGCGAGCTCGTCTATGTCAACGCCCGTTGCGCTCTCCGCGCCGAGCAGGAGAGAGGCTATAGCGAGTATGCCGCTCCCGCAGCCGACGTCGAGCACTCTTTCGCCGCCCTTTATATTTTTTTCGAGAGCCTCGAGGCAGAGGCGTGTCGTCTCGTGACTGCCCGTGCCGAATGCGAGCCCGGGCTCGAGGTGGAGCACCGCGCGTCCGTCCGCATCATACTCATCCTCCCAGGTCGGACGTATGAGCAGGCGTTTGCCTATTTTTATCGGGTGGAAATACTGCTTCCAGTTGTTCTCCCAGTCGGCGTTTTTGCAGGGGGTCAGGTCTATCTCGTTCTCTATTCCCGCCGCCGCGAGCCGTTCGGTCAAAAAGGCGGCAGCCTCCTGCGGGTGATCCTGCGGGTCGATATAGATGTGTACAATGCCCTTCGTCCTGTCCTTTGCGAGCAGCTCCTCATCTATGAGGTCGATGTGGGCTATCTCCATAGCCTCGCGCTCAAGGTCGCTGTAATCCTCTATATATATGCCGTAGGGCACGACCATATTGGCTATGTCGCCCGCGGTGTCAATATCCTTTGTGTCAACTGTTATCTTTATTTCTGTCCAGTCCATAGGCTCTCCTCTTATTTTATCAGCTCGGCCTTGAAATCGGCGTGATTGCGGTCATGGTTATAGAGCTTGCGGTTGTCGAGCGCCCACTGGCGGGGTGTGAACTCGCCCGGCTCAACGGCTCTGCAGGCCTGCTCTATCTCGTATATCTTCGCGTCGAGTGTGTCAAGCGAGGAGAGTATCTCGGCCTCGAGGAACATCGGGCGCACCGCCGCGCCGAATTCCGGCTCGCCGTGGTGCGAGATTATCATGTGCTCGACGAGCATCAGCGTGTTTTCGCTTATGCCGAGCTTCTTGCCGCATCTGTCAACCGCCATCGCTCCGCGCACGAGATGACCCACCAGATTGCCGTCTGTGGTGTAGCCCGAGGCAATGCCGGTCTGCGCGACGTCAAATTCCTCGGTCTTTGCGATGTCGTGAAGAATGACGCCCGCAAAGAGCAAATCCCTGTCGATAAACGGATATATGTCCGCCACGCCCTGAGCCATACGCAGGATAGAGAGCGTGTGATAGAGCAGCCCGCCGCGTATAGCATGGTGCAGTCTGAACGCAGCCGGCCAGTAGAGCAGCTTTTCTTTATATTCGTTGAGCAGCTCGGTGACGAGAGCCTTGAGCTCCGAATCCTTGAAGCTCAAGGCGGCTTTCATAAGCTCGTCGAACATAGCCTCGCCCGAAAAGCCCGCCGAGGGGACGAAGTCCTCTATGCGCACGCCGTCCGCCTCCGTGACCTTGCGTATGCGCTCTATTCTGAGCTGCTGCGAGTCGTTGAACGGCTGAACGGTGCCGCGAACCTTTATCAGGTCGTTGGCGGAAAATTCGCCGTGCAGCTCCTCTTTGTAGTCCCAGAGCTTTGCGTTTATCTCCCCGTCGGGGTCGGCGAGGGTGAGGTCGAGATAGGGCACGCCCTTTGCCGTCATCTTGCGGTCGACCGTCTTTATCAGGCAGAAGCCCTCGACGCCGCCGTTTTTATTGAATTGAGTAAAATTCATATTAAAGCCTCCGTTTGTTTGTCGTGATAAGTATAACATACGGCGGCGCGAAATACAACGAAATAAAGCGTCCGCGCGTCCGAGATTTTACTCTCTGTTAACATTTGAACGCCCCGCGCCTATTGACAAAACGGCGAAAAAGTGCGACAATATATACAGCAATCTCAGGGGCGGGGTGAAATTCCCCACCGGCGGTGACGGCGAAGAGCCCAAGCCCGCGAGCCGCGAAAGCGGTTGATTCGGTGTGATTCCGAAGCCGACGGTACAGTCCGGATGGAAGAGGATGCGAAGAATGCATTTGCGCCCCGCTGTAAGCGGGGCTTTTGCTTTTTCATCTTCCCGGTTGCAAAAATAAGGAGAGGAAGATACTCATGAAAAAAAGCTCAAGACAGAACCTGCGGAAGATAACGGTGATGGCGATGCTCGCGGCGGTGGCCGTGGTGTCCGTTTATTTCATCAAATTCCCGCTCTTGCCCTCCGCGCCGTTTCTCGAATACGACATTGCGGACGTACCCGTGCTCATAGGCACCATGCTGTTCGGCCCGTCTGCGGGACTTGTTATCCTGCTCATCACCTCGGCGATTCAGGCCATTACCGTCAGCTCATCGAGCCACATTATAGGCTTTATCATGCACTTCTGCGCGTCGGGCGTGCTGGTTATAGCCGCGGGTCTGATGTATAAAAAAATCGGCGGCAAAAAAGGCATGGCGGCGGGACTTGCGGTCGGCTCCGTTTTGATGACGCTCGTTATGATACCGCTCAACCTCATCTTTACCGGAATCTTCATGGGCACCGGTGTTGAGGCGGTTGTCAAAATGCTCATCCCCGCGATAATCCCGTTTAACCTCATAAAAGCCGGACTCAATTCCGTGCTCACGTTCCTGCTGTTTATCCCGGTGAGCAAGATATATGCGAAGATAAGCACGGAGTGAAAGCAAAACACAATTTAAATAAACGGGCGGAAAATACTCCGCCTGTTTTAATTTTATAAAAAGAAGTAAAAAAATAATCATATACTTTTTAAAGAAATTAAGACGGTTATTTATCCTTAAAACCTGTCAATTATACTAAGTCTATTCCATTTTGCGCGCAAATGGTGTATCATATACTCGTATAAAACGGGGACAGGAAGAGCCGTGAAAAAACGGGAATCCGCAGTGCGGCAGACGGAGGCGAACGGGGGTTCGCCGACGAATGCGGATGTCCGCTCTCCGATTTGCGCCGGGCGTCTTAACGGCGCCCGCGCATGAATTTAACAACTACAAATCTCCTATATCGTAAAGACCCCTGCGGACTCGTGCCGCGGGGGCCTTTACGTTTTCCCGGGAAAAAACGTGCGCCCTGCGGCTCGAAGCCGCAGGGCGTTCTCTGTTCTCGCGTCTCTTAAAACGGAGGTGAAATTTACTTGTTGATGAAGTCTCTCTTCTGATCCTCCGGCAGGTCGATGCCGAGTGTTCCGCCCGGATTCATCAGGTTGTCGGGGTCGAAGTGATTCTTGAGCGCGCGATAGATATCCATCTGATTCTTGCCTATCTGAGCCTCAAGCCACGGAGCGGTCATCTTGCCTATGCCGTGATGGTGGCTCATCGCGGCGCCGTACTTCTGGATGTTGTCCATAATGCCGCGCTGATACTCGAGGTATTCGTCGAGGTCGTTCATCTTCGCCTCGAAAATGAAGTAGAGGTTCGCGCCCTGGGGATAGAAGTGAGACATATGGGTCATGCAGATAGTGTCGGGTCTGCTCTTGCAGAAGCGGCGGACATTCTCATAGACCTTGTTGAAGTTATCCCAGTTGACTGCGCACTCGAGGGTGTCGAGCATAAGGCCGTAGTCGCCCATGTCCTCGCGCAGATAGGGGTCGGTGAAGCGGCCCTTCTCCCAGCCCTTGGTGACGATGCTGGTGGTGTACATTGCGCCGTGCTTCTTGCAGATCTTGTCTATCTGCTTTGCGACGTTCTTGCTGAAGTGCTTCTCGCCCTCGCTCCAGCCGAGCATAAGTACGCGCTTGCCGTCCTTGTAGCCCTTTGCGGAGAGTATTTTGTCAATGACGGTGTCGGCAACGCCGTAGAGGCGGAATGCCACGGCGGTCTCCTCGGGGTCGGAGAGACGGAATACCGACGGGAAGCCGAACTCGCCCTGCATTATCTCACGCGCTGCGTTGAGACCGTTCTCCCAATCCTTGAAAACATAGGAGAACTTCTTGCGGTTCTCGGGCATATACTTGAAAACTCTGAGGGTAACGTGAGTGAGGATACCGAAGGTTCCCTCGCTGCCCATCATTATCTGATCGATAGAGGGGCCGGTTGCATTTCTCGGGAACTCGTCGCTCTTGATGATGCCCACGGGAGTGACATACTCCTGGCTTATGACGATGTCCTCGATCTTGCCGTAATAGCTCGAGTTCTGGCCTGCGCCGCGGGTGACAGCCCAGCCGCCGACGGAGGAATACTCGAAGCTCTGCGGGAAGTGGCCGCAGGTGTATGCGCGGGTTGCGCCGAGGGTCGAGACGGCGTTGTTAAGGGTCTCTTCAAGCTTCGGACCGCTCATGCCGGCTTCGACGGTTATTGTCTGATTGTGCTCGCTGAAGGAGATGACCTTGTTGAAGTTCTTTCTCATGTCGAGCGTGATGCCGCCCTTGACAGCCTCAACGCCGCGGGTGACGGAGGAGCCGCCGCCGTAGACATACATCGGAATCTTCTGCTCGCAGCAGTATTTGACAAGCGCGATAATATCCTCGCGGTTCTTGGGATATACGACCGCGTCGGGGACGTTCTCGACGATGTGCTTGCGAAGTCTCATAAGGTCGACCATCGTCTTGCCGTATGCGACAGAGAGTCTGTCATAGTTGTCGGTGCTGACGTTTGCCTTGCCGACAATCGCTTCGAGAGCCGCTATCTGGTCGTCACTCAGGCGGCAGGGGATATCATAATCAACTTCTTCGAGACCCATCTCCTGCTTGACCTTGAAGTCGTCGTCGGTCATATGGAAGGTCTCTTTCATCAGCTCATAGAGCTTTGAGTTCGGGGCCTTGAACGCCTCGGGATCGCCCCATTTGAGAATGGAACGGTAGGATCTTTCGGGTGCTTTCTCGTGGTACCAATCGGGTACGAACTTCTTTGATTTGCTCACGGTGTTTCCTCCTTGATAAGCTTTATGTTCAGTTCATGTCGGCTGTTGCTACTATATCCGCGCCGAAAACGTCTTTGATAACGACATCTCCGGTGTTCACGCGCTCGCTGAGCTTGAATGCGCGGATGGTTTTCATGGCGTCGAGCAGGTGCTCTTTCGGTATCTCGCAGCTCGTTTTGACGGGCAGGCGTGGCATATCGGAAAACGCGGTGTCGACTGTAGTCGTCAGGGAGCGGGTGGGATTTGTCAGCTCGGTCGTGCCGAATGCGACGCCTCTCTTGCACTTTGCGCCCTGAACATCTATCTTGTCGCCGTCGCGGCTGACCTTCAGACGGCAGCCGTTGGGGCAGACTATACAGACCATTTCGGTGACGTTCACTTTGTGTCAGTCCTTTCGGTTAAAACTCATATTCCATGGAATCGTAGGCGACGAGAAAGCCCTTCTCCGCCGCCGCGGGGACAAATTCGTCGTGGGTCGCTCTGCCGTTGTGGGAGAAGTGATTGCAGCAGAAAACGGTCTTATCCGTCGCAAGCCCCTCTTTTATCATGCGGTCCTTTGTGTCCGCATCGGCGGAGAGTCCCATGTGACCCTGGCGGTAGTTTTCGAACATGCCCGTGCAGTCTATCGAGACAAAATTGAATACGGGCTTTTTGCGTTCGAGGTAATCCCAGGTCTCGTCGGGGAAATATCCGGTGTCGTGCGCGTAGAGCATCGTCTTTTCGCCGTTTGATATTATATAGATAAACGGGTCGGTCTTTTGGTCGTGATCCGCCTTGAGCGCGGTCACTGTGTAACCCTCGACCTCAAACGGTTCAAACGCCTTTACGGGGTGCAGCGCGAGAGCATTCTTTTCTGTCAGCGCATCGCACCACTCCATGTCTCTTATCCATTGGAGCGTCGTGTCCGAACCGTAGAAGTTCAGCGGAGTCACCTCTTCGCTCATAAAGTTCGCGAAGCATTCCGGCAGGCGCATCTGAATGTCCTGCGGATAGAGGTGATCCTCGTGCGCGTGGGTGATGAAACAGGATTTTATCGATATAAGATCGATGTTGTCGCGCAGGGTGTGAATGAAAGTGTCAGGGCAGAAGTCGAGAAGCAATCTGTCATCGATTATCGACTGGGAGCGGGTGCGGATGTTTCTGCCGCCCGCCGCCTTCGATTTTCTGCACACCTCACAGCGGCAGAAAATTGCGGGAACGCCCTCTGCAGCCGCCGTGCCCAGATATTTTATCTTCATTTCATGTCCTCCATGCTGACGGTTATCTTGTCTGTAATTCTATCCGAAATATTCTCGGATTTCAAGACTTCCATCTCGGAGGAGGAAAGATTTGCAAACTTCTTGTTTATCAGCGCATCGCTGCCGCTCGCGACGGTGACGGACTGCTTCTTGAACTCGCTGCGCGGTCTGAAGTACATCGTCATGCCGTCCTTTGCCGCCTTGTCGTAATACTGCGGAACAACGTAGAGGAACTTCGCTCTGTCGTATTCAACAGGAACTCTGTCGGCTGCATTCTTATCGCCCTTGCAGTATTCGGCGGCGGATTCGCCCGCCTGGTCGCCCGAGAGGGAGACATAATCGACAAGGTCGTTGACGTGCAGTGCGTTGCCGCAGGAGAACACGCCGGGGACGTTTGTCATCAGCGTCTGGTCGACTACCGCGCCTTTCGTTGCGGGGTCGAGCTTGACTCCGAGCATCTGCGCCACTTCGTTCTCGGGCAGAAGTCCGACGGAGAGGATGAGCGCGTCGCAAGGGATGATGCGCGCGGTGGATTCTATTGGCTGCATCTTTTTGTCTACCTGGCAGACCTCGACCGCTTCAACGCGCTTGACGCCGAAAACCTTTGTGACCGTGGTCGAGAGGTGGAGCGGGATATTGAAATCATGCAGGCACTGGTGAACGTTTCGCGCAAGACCTGCGGGAGTGTCCTTTATCTCATAGACGCCCTCGACGCTCGCGCCCTCAAGGGTGAGGCGGCGCGCCATTATCATGCCGATGTCTCCGCTGCCGAGAATAACGCAGCGGCGCGTGGGCATCTGACCGAGAATGTTGACGAAATACTGAGCCGTGCCGGCGGTGTATATGCCGGCGGGTCTGTCGCCATGGATGAATACCTGGCGCGAGGTGCGCTCGCGGCATCCGCACGCGATAACGACGGCTTTCGAACGGCAGATAAGTATGCCCTGCGCGCTCTGAACGGTGAGGGTGAAGCCGTCAGCCGTTTTCTCGGCATCTGTTACAAATGCGTTTATTCTGTAGTCTATTCCGAGGGAGAGAAACTCCCTGATGAATCTTCCCGAATACTCGGGGCCTGTCAGGCGCTCGCCGAAGCGGATGAGTCCGAATCCGTCATGTACGCACTGCTTGAGGATGCCTCCGAGCTTGTGCTCGCGCTCTATAAGCAGCACATTCGCGCCGTTCTTGTGCGCGGATATCGCGGCCGCAAGACCTGCCGGGCCGCCGCCGAGGACTATTACATCATATCTGAGTTCAGTCATTGTCGGTGCCCTCCTTTTCAAACAGCAGGTTGCTGTCGCCGCCGCTCTTGGTGACGTCGGTCATCTTCATGCCGGTCTGCTCGCAGATAATGCCGGTGACCAACGGCATGCAGAAGCCGCCCTGGCATCTGCCCATTCCGGGACGCACGCGGCGCTTTATCGCGTCAATTGAAGTCGCGGGAACGGGGGAGTTTATCGCGTCGATTATCTCGCCGCGGCTAATGCCCTCGCAGCGGCACACGACGATGCCGTAATCGGGGTTCTTTTCTATCGCTGCCTGTCTCTCTGCAACCGAGAGCTTCGCCATGACGGGGGTGACTCTTCGGTTCGGGTTGAACTTCTCGTTGGGTACGACCTTCATTACTTTCGAGAGGCGGTCAACGGTTATCTTGCTGATATCCTCGGCTATTGCCGGGGCGCTTGCGAGTCCGGGGGACTGGATGCCGGCGGCGTGGATAAGATTCTGAAGCTTTTCGGAGCCCTCGACTATGAACTCCTCTTCGTATGTCGCGGCGCGCACGCCTGCAAAATATGTTATGACATCGGCTTTCGAGAAGCCTTTTATCAGCGGGAGATGCTTGTTGAGCATCGCGTCGACATTCTCACGCTTTGTCGAGAAATCTTCTCTGTACGGCTGCTCGAATGCGTCGGGACCGACGAGGACATTGCCGTCTATCGTGCGCATAACGCCGCCGCCCTTGGTGTCCGAAGTCGCCTGCGAGAGTCCGATGAGTCCCATCGATCTCTGGACGAGCGGACCCTGCTTCTTGTCGAGTATCGCGAGGTGTCCCTTTCTCGGGTGGATGGTGAAGAAGCGGTCGCCCGCCATCTCGGCTATCTTATCCGAGAACACGCCCGCTGCGTTTATAACAGCCTTGGGGTGAATTGTACCTCTGTTCGTATGTACTGCGACTATCCTGCCGCCCTCGGTGTCGATTGAAGTAACTATCGTGTCGAGCGAGACTTTGGCGCCGTTCTCCACTGCGTTCTCCGCGAACGCAACGGTTAATTTGTAGGGCGAGAGCACGCCGGACGACGGAAACTCGAACGCTCCGATAGCTTCGTCAGTAATGTTGGGCTCGATGCGGTGGAGCTCCTCGCGGCTTATCTTTCTGCCCTCGATGCCGAGGTGCTTCTCTCGGTAGTTGAACACGAGAGGTGAGAAGAAGCCGAAAATCTTCTCGCTGTAGAGTATAAGATTGCTCCAGCGCTCGAACGGAACGGAAAGCTCCTTGCACACCTGAGTGTACATTGCGTTTCCTCGCACGTTCATCTCGCCGCGCTTCGTGCCGACATGGGACGCGATGCCGGGATGGATCATGCCGTCGTTTCTCGACGACGCCTGCATTGCGACATCACTCTCTTTGTCGACGAGCAGAATATTGAGCTTATAGCGCGTCAGCTCTCTTGCGATAGAGCAGCCGATGACGCCGCCGCCGATGATGAGAACATCGGGCTGGGCGCCCTCGAGCGAACCGTCGGTGAATTTCGGCGCACGTATTGCGGGCTCGGTGAATCCTTTGAGTGAGATATCGTTGAGCACGCCTTTGTAGCCGAACTTTGCGGCAGCCTTGCCGGCCTTGACGATGTCGGTCCATTCGGTCATCTCGCCCTCGAGGCGGATGCACTTGCCGACTTCGGTGCATTCGATTCCGCTGTAGCCCTTTTTCTCGAGCTTGCTGCGGACTTTCTGCACTTTCTGAGCCATATTCATCTCCCCTTTGACTGCGGCGGTGCGCATTTCACGCCGAGCCTCTTCCTATATATAAAAAGTATATATTCAAAGAAAAAGCACAGCGCGTGACGGCAGAGCCGCGATTTTATGTGTTTTTGTGATTCTTGTTCGGTTGTCCGAACATCTTGACAAAATTATAGCATTATATTAGAATAGTGTCAAGTATATTAAAAAAGTTTATTTTATCTTAATTTATTGGGGAGTTTCTATGGACAGTCTGAGCAGGTTGCCGCTCTATCTGCAGGTCAAAAATTACATAACCTCTATGATAGATTCCGGCGACTATCCGGCTGATTCGAAACTGCCGACGGAAAAAGAACTGATGAAAAACCTCGGCGTGGGCAGGGCGACCGTTCGCTCCGCGCTCTCCGAACTCGAGCATGACGGCAGGATATACAAGCGCCACGGAGTCGGCACTTTCGTCAGCTCCAACAAGTGGATGCCCGCGTTCGAGCCGATAATCTCGCTGACCTATTCGCTCGAAAGGCTCGGGATGGAGATAAGAAACGTCATCATTTCATCGGGGCTCGAATATCCGAAAGGCGAGCTTGCAAAGAACTTTCCGCAGGATAAAAAAATCGGCAGACTCAGCAGACTGCGCCTCGCCGGCGGAGAGACCGTTGCCGTTGAGGACAGTTACTTTACCGAGGAGCTCTATAGCACCGTGCGATCCCTCGACCCGGACAAGTCGGTGGCGCACGCGATACTTGACAGCGACGGCGTCGATGTTGACAGAATTGATATGAAAATCGTCCTTCGCCTGCCGACCGCAAAAGAGCAAAAGCAGCTGAAGCTCGCACCCGGCGAGCGGGTGGCTCAGCTGACGCGCTGGACTTTCAGCGCAGACAAGGCGATAAACTATGTGCGCTTCGTTATGCGCGAACGCCTTGTTCAAACGCCGTTCGGCGGTTGATTTGTTTATATCGGGCACTTGGCTCGATGATATATAGGAGATCGGACGCATCGCGTCCAACGAGAGGAAAAAGAAAATGAAAGACAAACTCAAAGCGATCGCTTGCCTGGGGCTCGCGGTGTGCGTGGCTTCGGGTCTGTGGGCATGCTCAAAGGAAGATGTGCAGACCGAACCGGAGAGCAGCAACACCACTATCAACTATGTCTACAACGGCATCTACGACATCTCGAATATCCCCGAGGAGACTCTCAGCGGAGAGATGCCGGTGACGGAAATCGAGACGGACACGAACGGAGAGACCTATATCGTCGTTGAACAGCCGGTGCAGACTGTTCAGGACGGCATTGAATCTCCGCGCACGACGCTCAAAAGCGGCGGCAGAATAAGCGAAACAGCGGAGCGCCGCAATGTCGAGTCGGTCAGCGTCACCCTTCCGGAGGGCGCAACGATGGCGGATATGTTCGCGATTCTCGAAGCAAAGGGAGTCGCCTCGTTCAGCGCGCTGATGAACACCGCGGTCAACACCGATTTCAGCTATTTTCCGCTCGTAGGCGCGCAGGGCAAGACCGGCAGAGCGTTTGCGCTCGAGGGATATATACGCGCGGGCACATATACATTTGTTAAAAATACCGCGCCCGCCGATGTCATAAGCCGACTGCTTCGCAGCATGGAGAGCTTCGTGAGCACTCCGATGCGCCGTCAGATAGCGGCGAGAAACATGAGCGTCGATGAAGCGATAACCATCGCTTCGATAGTTGAAATAGAGAGCGGCGGCGATGTTGCGCAGATGGCGAAGATATCGTCCGTCATTCAGAACAGACTCAAGGCGGGTATGCAGCTCGAGATGAACTCGACCGGCAGATATGTCGACTCGGTCATAAAGAACTACATAAAGAGCGACGACCCGGAAACATACAGCAAATATGAGGAGTATTACAACACCTTCAAGTGCGCGGGTCTGCCCGCAGGACCGATATGCAGCCCCGGCTCGGAGGCTGTGAAGTCCGCAATAAGCCCGCTGGACACAAATTATTTGTATTTCTGCGTCGGAGAGGACGGGATCTACCGCTATGCGGCAACAGCGGAAGAGCACCGAGCCAATCTGATCGCCGCAGGTCTTGCTCCGGCTGAACCGGATATACCGTCTCAGCCGTAACAGTAATCCTATTATATATAAGGAATAAGGGCGCCCGAGAGGGCGGAAGAGGGAGATATCAATATGGACAATGACACAATTCTTACAAACATTTCGAAGCTCGGATCCATGAGCACTGCGATAGGCTGCGAGGCAATGCGTCAGCTGGAAACAGAGTCGGGCAAAAGCAAGGAGGTCTACGCTCATCTCGACAAGCTCTTCACGCTTCTCGACGACCGCAACCCCTATGCGCGCACCCGCGCCTTCGTGCTCATAGCCAAGAATGTTTCGTGGGATTCGAGAAAGAAGATCGATAGGAATATCGACCGACTTCTCAAAACCGTTGACGCGGAGCAGGCGACAACAGTCCGCCAGTGCATCCAGTCTCTGCCGCTCATAGCGGCCGCAAAGCCCGGACTCAGACAGAGGATAGCCGAGGCTCTGCGCGCGATAAACCCCGAAAAATACCCCGTGCGTATGCGCAGCATACTCACTGAGGATATCAAAATCGCCCTCGCGGCGTCCGAAAAATAAATTTTTTCAAGATTTGAGCGAAAAAACTTGACGAACGGGTATGTCTGTGCTAAACTGATTATACCTCTGTGAGAGGGCTATTTTTTTCTGCCCTCATTTTTTGGCCGGTTCAGAGGGAGGCTAATCAAATCCTAAGATATTGGAGGTGCCGTCATGAGAGTAAAGATTACTCTTGCTTGCACGGAATGCAAGCAGCGCAACTACAACACTGTTAAAAACAAGAAGAACACACCGGACAGGCTGGAGATGAACAAGTACTGCCGTTTCTGCAGGAAGCATACTCTCCACAAAGAAACAAAGTAAGTCGGGAGGTATAAGAATGGCGAAAAAAGAGAACACCTCTGCCGCCGCAAAGGTCGCCAAGGCTGAAAAGCAGGCCGCAAAAGGCGCCGAAGACTCCAAGCTTACTTCTGCCCAGAAGGTCGCTAAGGCTGAAAAATCCAAAGCGAAAGCCGCAAAACCGAAGAATCCCAACGGGAATATCTTCCAGCGTTTTGTCAAGGGCTTCAAGAAGTTCTGGAAGGACTTCAGAGGCGAGATCAAAAAGATCACATGGCCCGGCGCGAAAACAGTTCTCAAGAACACCGGCGTCGTGCTCGTTTCGGTCGCTGTTGTCGGCGTAGTTATCTATGCCATCGACCAGGGTCTGTCTTTCCTCGTATCCAAGCTTATTGAGCTTGCCCAGAAGACCGGCGAGAACAAGGAAACTGCCGCCGCGATCCTGAGCATGATCAATCTCGGCTTATAACGGAGGAAAACGCGATGTCTGCTGATGCCAAATGGTATGTGGTGCACACCTATTCCGGCTACGAGAATAAGGTCGCCACGAATATCGAAAAAATGGTCGAGAATCGTAAAATGCAGGATCAGATCCTTGAGGTTCAGATCCCCACCGAGATCGTCACCGAGATAAAGGACGACAAAAAGCGCGAAGTTGAGCGCAAGCTCTTTCCCGGCTATGTGCTTGTCAAGGCAGCTGTTACCTATGACGAGAACAACGTCCCCTCTATGAGCGACGACGCATGGTTCGTGATCAGAAATACCAGAGGCGTGACCGGATTCGTCGGCCCCGAGAGCAAGGCTACTCCGCTCTCCGATGATGAGGTTCTCAAGCTCGGCGTTGAAAAGAAGAGCATTGAGGTCGAATATAAGGTGGGCGATACCGTGAGGATCACGGATGAACGCCTTGAGGGCTTCTCCGGCACGGTCACGAAGATCGATATGGATAACGAGACTGTTACCGTCTCCGTTTCCGCGTTCTTCGGAAAAGAGACGTCTGTCGAGCTTGAGCTCGATCAGGTCGAACTCGAAAAGTAATTTTTTATCCCGGTAATACGGACTTTATGTCCTTATTATAGCGCTTTATGCGCGCGGAGCTTCGGCTCCCGTGGGAGGGGATGTTTCCCCGACATTTACCACATTCTTATGGAGGTGCAAGTCATGGCACAGAAAGTTGTTGGCTTAATCAAATTGCAGATTCCCGCCGGTAAGGCAACTCCGGCTCCGCCCGTCGGCCCCGCGCTCGGTCAGCACGGCGTCAACATCATGGCGTTCACAAAGGAATTCAACGAGAGAACGAAGAATGACATGGGTCTTATAATCCCCGTCGTCATCACCGTCTATGCGGATCGTTCCTTCACATTCGTAACAAAACCTCCGCCCGCCGCGGTCCTCATCAAGAAGGCTTGCGGAATCGAGAGCGGTTCAGGCGTTCCCAACAAGACAAAGGTCGCAACGATCACTACCGAGCAGATCAGAAAGATCGCCGAGCAGAAGATGCCCGACCTCACCGCTGCAAACATCGAGACCGCTATGAGCATGATAGCCGGTACCGCACGCAGCATGGGCGTCACAGTTGCTGATTGATGCTTCCTGTGGGAGGAAGAATCCGATTTAACCACACGATTGGGAGGAAACTATAATGAAACACGGTAAGAAATACAACCAGGGCGCTCAGCTTGTTGACAGAGCTGCCCTTTATGAGCCCAGCGAGGCTCTTGACATAGCCGTTAAGACTGCAACGGCAAAGTTCGATGAGACTGTCGAAGTCCACATCCGCCTGGGTGTTGACTCCCGCCACGCTGACCAGCAGGTCAGAGGCGCTGTCGTTCTTCCGAACGGCACCGGCAAGAAGGTTCGCGTAGCCGTCTTCGCTAAGGGCGCAGACGCTGAGGCTGCAACCGCCGCAGGCGCTGAGATCGTCGGCGCTGAGGATCTTGTTGCTAAGATCCAGGGCGAGGGCTTCATGGATTTCGATGTCGCTATCGCTGCTCCGAACATGATGGGTCTCGTCGGCCGTCTCGGTAAGGTTCTCGGCCCCAGAGGTCTTATGCCCAGCCCCAAGGCAGGCACGGTTACCCCCGATGTTGCCAAGGCTGTCAACGAGGCTAAGGCCGGTAAGATCGAGTACCGTCTCGACAAGACCAACATCATCCACTGCCCCATCGGCAAGGCTTCCTTCGGCGCTGAGAAGCTCGGTGAGAACTTCAACACCCTGCTCGACGCTATAGTCAAGGCTAAGCCCGCTTCGTCCAAGGGTCAGTATATCAAGTCCTGCGTCGTTGCTTCGACCATGGGCCCCGGCATCCGCATCAACCCCTCTAAGGTTCTCAACGCGGGCTCTGCCGAATAAAAAAGTTATTGACATGCGTCTGTTCGTGTGTTAATATAATAAAGCTGTTCTAACCAAAGACAGCAGGTGCAACGGGCTTTAGGCCCGGCATAAGGTGAAAACCGCCTGCCGAGGAAAGGAAGCTGCGCGCAGTACAGCTGCGTATTATGCAGATATTCAACCCTTTTCCCAGCTTGCGGAAGAGGGTTTTTCCTTTTGCCTTTGCAACCACCATTTCCGGAGGTGAAACTATGCCAAGCGAAAAAATTCTTGAACAGAAGAAGCAGATCGTGAGCGATCTTGCAGACACACTCAGCTCTTCCGTCGCAGGTGTTATCGTTGACTACAAGGGTATCACTGTTGAGGACGACACAAAGCTGCGTAAGGATCTTCGTGAGGCGGGCGTCAAGTACGCAGTCGTCAAGAACACTATCCTCAAGCTTGCAGCCGAGAAGGCCGAGCTTTCCGATATCGATGATGTTCTTGAGGGCACAACCGCTATCGCAACCAGCGCGGAGGACTACACCGCCGCTGCCCGCATCCTTTGCAAATTTGCAAGCACCAGCAAGACCTTCACTGTTAAGAAGGGCTTCCTGGACGGTAAGGTCATAGGCGTCGACACTGTCGAGAGCCTTGCAAAGCTGCCTTCAAAGGACGTGCTTCTTGCTACCGTCTGCAACGCGTTCAACGCACCCATCGCCGCTTTCGCCAGAGCTATGCAGGCTCTTGTTGAAAAGGGCGGCGCAACCCCGGTTCCCGCTGAAGAGGCGGCAGCCGAAGCTTAAAGAAAAAGCTAACTTACTAATTGGAGGTAATTCAAAATGGCAAACGAGAAAATTACAAGCATTTTAGAGACTCTTGACACCCTTACCGTTATCGAGCTTTCCGAGCTCGTCTCCGCTGTTGAGGAGAGATACGGTGTTTCCGCTGCTGCTGCTGTTGCTGTTGCTGCTCCCGCTGAGGGCGGCGCTGCTGCTGCTGAGGAGCAGACCGAGTTCGACGTTATCCTTACTTCTGCCGGCGCTGCTAAGATCAACGTCATCAAGGCTGTCCGTGAGATCACCGGCCTTGGCCTGAAGGAAGCTAAGGAGCTCGTTGACGGCGCTCCCAAGGCTGTTAAGGAGAAGGTTTCTGCTGACGACGCTGAGGCTGCTAAGGCTAAGCTCGAAGAGGCAGGCGCAACTGTCGAGGTTAAGTAATTTAACTTTGAATAACAAAAACTGCTGTGGGTATCCCATGGCAGTTTTTTATTTTAATCGGACTGCGGGACACTTTGCCGAAAAGTGTTGCCCGCAGTTTTATTTTTCGGATAATTTGTATTAAATGAGCGCAGTTCTTTGCCGTTTTATATTTACTTTTTATTCGGATGTATGATATAATCACTTTATATGGCGTGCGTTCGACACGCATTGACTCATTTGAAACTAACTCATTTTTGTAAATATCAAGTGAAAATTGGAGGTTTTTTTAATGAAACACGCAGATCTCATCTCGCAGATGACGCTGGAAGAAAAAGTTGCGTTCTGCTCCGGCAGCGACTATTGGCACACCGCGTCCATCGAGCGTCTGGGCATACCGTCCATACTCTGGAGCGACGGCCCTCACGGTATACGCAACAGCGTAGGCACCCATGATAAGGACGAGCCCAAGAAGAAGGATAAGAAGGGCGAAGGCATGGATGCGCTGCTCGGCGGCATTCCTGCCGTCTGCTATCCCACCGCCGCCACGACCGCCTGCTCATGGGATCCCGAGCTTATCTACGGCATGGGTGAGCTCCTCGGCGAGGAGTGCATAGCCGAGAAGGTGTCCGTCCTGCTTGGGCCCGGAACCAACATGAAGCGTTCGCCCCTCTGCGGCAGAAACTTTGAGTATTTTTCTGAAGATCCGTATCTTGCCGGCAAGATGTCCGCCGCTTTTATAAACGGCGTTCAGTCCAAGGGTATCGGCACTTCGCTCAAGCATTACGCGGTCAACAGCCAGGAGACCCGCAGAATGACCGTCAGCGCAGTTGTTGACGAGAGAACTCTGCGCGAGATATATCTCACCGCTTATGAGATAGCCGTCAAGGAGTCTCAGCCCTGGACTATCATGTGCATGTATAACCGCCTCAACGGCGTCTACGGCGCAGAAAACAAGTGGCTCCTTACCGATGTCCTCCGCCATGATTTCGGCTTCGAGGGCATGATAGTCACCGACTGGGGCGCAGAGAACGACCGTGTTCTCGGTCTGCTCGCAGGTCAGAACCTCGAGATGCCCACCTCGAACGGCGACGGCAACAGAAAGATATATGACGCAGTCAAGCGCGGCGAGATCAGCGAGGACTTCCTCGATGAGATGGTCGACGGCGTTGTTGATGTTATCATGCGCGCAAAGGAAGTTCTTGCAGACGGCAAGGGCTACAATGCGGGCGAGCATCACGCGGCGGCACGCAAGATTGCGCGCGAGAGCATGGTGCTTCTCAAGAACGACGACAATATCCTGCCCCTGAGCAAGAAGGCAAAGGTCGCAGTTATCGGTCAGATGGCAAAGAAGCCGCGTCATCAGGGCGCCGGCAGCTCTCTTGTCAACTCTATAAAAATCGACAGCGCATATAACACCATGTTCGAAGAGGGCATCGATGTTATCTATGCCGATGGCTACGCGATGACTAAGAAGGAGAAGAAAAATTCTCCCGAGACGTACATAGCCGATGCAGTCGAAGCTGCAAAGAAAGCGGATGTCGCAGTTCTGTTCATCGGTCTTACCGACGAGTTCGAGTCCGAGGGCTTCGACAGAACCCATCTTCGCATTCCGCCCGAGCATGTCGCTCTGCTCAGCGCTATACGCGGAGTCACCGAGAACATCGTTGTTGTCCTTGCGGGCGGCGCGGTTGTCGAGATGCCGTGGATAGGCGAGGCAAAGGCTCTGCTCAACAGCTACCTCGGCGGCGAGGCGAGCGGCAGCGCAGTCACCGATATCCTTTTCGGCGATGTCAACCCCTCCGGCAAGCTTGCAGAGACCTATCCGTTCTCGCTCGAGGACACTCCCTGCTACAACAACTTCCCCGGACATACCGCTACTGTCGAGTATCGCGAGGGTCTGTATATCGGCTACCGCTATTATGACACCGCAAAAAAGAACGTCCTGTTCCCGTTCGGCTTCGGTATGTCCTACACCACTTTCGAGTACAGCGACCTCAAGGTCTCTGCGGACAGCATCAAGGATACCGACACTCTCAAGGTCTCCTTCAAGATAAAGAACACCGGCGACAGAGACGGCGCAGAGGTTGCCGAGCTCTATGTTGCCCAGGAAAACAGCACCATCTTCCGTCCCGAGAAGGAACTCAAGGGCTTCAAGAAAGTCTTCCTCAAGGCCGGAGAAGAGAAAGAAGTCGAAATCGAGCTCAGCAAGCGTGCGTTTGCATTCTACGATGTCGATCTCGGCGACTGGCATGTTGAGACGGATAATTATAAGATTCTCGTCGGCGCATCGAGCCGAGATATCCGCCTCGAGGGCAGTGTAAAGGTCGAGAGCACCGTTGACGCCCCCGTCAAGGATCTCAGAGAGACCATGCCCGCTTATTATTCGGCGGATGTTATGAATGTCCCGGACGATCAGTTCAAGGCTCTTCTCGGCCACGAGATTCCCGAGAGCGAGATCCACGACTATCCGAATCTGACATTCGCCAACACTCTCGAGGACTCCGCCTGCGGAAAGAACGGCGCGAAACTCTGCAAGATGCTGCGCAAGTTCGTCGGCAGCGAGGGCATGGCGTGCTCGATAGCGCTCCAGACTCCCGTCAAGAACTTCGTCTCCATGAGCATGGGTGTGTTCAGCGAGGAACTCGGACGTCAGCTTCTGGATATCCTCAACGACAAGAAGCCTATGGGACGCGGCATACTCGTCCTTATAGGCAAGGCTATCCCCGCCGTTGTCAAGGGACTTCCGAACCTGCTCAAGAACATCTGATAGACTAAAATTCAATTATCCGCTGCAATTTGTGCGGCGGATAATTTTTTGCGCTAAAAACCATGTTGACTTTATCATGCTATAGAGAGTAAACTTTATCTATCAGTGCTTCGGAGGTCTGAACATGAAAAACAAAGACAGCGTGGAGCTTATAGAATACACAAAGGCGCAGGATGCGCTCAACTGCGTCACCCACGCGCTCGGCGCGATTTTCGGCGCGGCAGTGCTCGTTTTGCTGATAAAAAAAGCCCTGCCCTTGGGCAATGCGAGATATACGGCAGCGGCCGTAGTCTACGGACTTTCGATTATTTTGCTCTACGGCTCGTCGGCGGTCTACCACGGCTTGCCGCAGGGCGAGGCGAAGCGGACAGCCCGTCTTGTCGATCACTCCGTTATACCGATTTTGCTCGCCGGCACTGCGACCCCGTGCTCGCTCATAACGCTCTATAATCACAATAAAATCTGCTGTGCCGTAGTGCTCCTGCTCGGCTGGGGAAGCGTGATATTCGGGCTTGTCGCGAAGCTTTTCTTTTTCCAAAAGACGAAAGCTGCGTGCGTCGCGGTCTATATAATCGCGGGCGCGGTGATGCTCTCGTGCTCGCTCGCGGTTATAGACGAGATAAATGTCCATGCGCTCCTGCTTTTGGTGCTCGGCTGCGCGGTCTACCTTTTCGGCTCGATATTCTGCGCCGTCGGCAGAAAACACCCGTGGTGCCATGTGCCGTTCCATATATTCATGGTCGCGGGCAGCATGATACACGCGTATGTGATATACGAATATATATTCGCGGCCGCGTGATTATTTAAATTTGAAATAAAAGCAAAAGCGGCGGTTAAAATTAATTGCCGCTTTAAAAATTTTGTAAGATTTTGAGTTTAGCGCAGTCTTATATATGAAAGGAGGCGGCAGAGTGACGGAGTTTGAAAAAATATATCGCGATTATTTCGACGATGTGTTTCTTTATATCAAACGACTTTCGGGCAGCGAGGATATAGCCGAGGATATCACGAGCGAAGCTTTCTATAAGGCCATGCGTTCGATAAAAGGCTTTCGCGGCGAGTGCGACATCCGCGTTTGGCTGTGTCAGATAGCAAAAAACTGCTATTATACTTATCTCAAAAAAGCCGCTCGGACGGATAGCGTCGATGATTCCGTTCTCTTCAATCTGCCCGCCTTTGAAGGAAACGCCGAAGAGCAGATATTGAAGCGCGATGAGGCAATGAGGGCGCGGAAAATCCTGCGCTCTATTCCCGACCCGTACAGAGAGGTGTTTATGTGGCGCGTATTTGCGCAGCTCAGCTATAAGCAGATAGGCGAGCTGTTTGGCAAAACCGAAAACTGGGCGTGTGTCACTTATCATCGGGCGCGTAGCATGATAAGAACAGGATTGGAGGAGAACGAAAATGAGAAATGAGTGCAATATCATTCGCGATATTTTGCCGCTGTATGCTGATAAAATGGTGAGCGCGGACACGGCATCTTTCGTTGAAGAGCATCTTATCGGGTGCGCCGAGTGCCGCGCGGAGCTCGAAAAGCTGAAAGTCGCCGATGTTATTGAGTCTGCTGTTTCGGATGCGGAAAATAATGACGAAAAGCGGCTCAAAGCTTTTGCAGGGAAGATTAACAGGAAAAGACATATTGTGATATCCGCATTTGCGGCGGTTCTGTTGATCACCTTTTTGCTCGGCGGCAGTCTGATATCATTCGCAAAATTCGGCACGGCGAATTTCTTTGCTGTCGCCAACGGATTTGTGCAGGTGACGGCTGCCGACAGGGAATATGTTGAGATACAACGCTCGCCGAGAGTAGTTGTCGCCCGACCGGACTACGAGCTGTTCGCGGAATATATGAAAAATCGCGGCTTCAGCGAAGTCGAGCAGTTCGGCTCGCAGCATATTTTTTCTGACGGGGAGAGGACAGAGAGAGTCATTTATTATCAAAACTCGTATTTTTCCAAATGGATTTGGGATTGATACTTTTGCGGAGAATCGGAAAAAAGCTTTACTCATGGGGCTTAACTCTGATATAATATACAATGTGTAAATTTATCTCAGGAGGGACGCCGATGAAACACGATTACCACGGAAAACCGGCTTCGCTTTCAGCGCGTCTTATGCGTGTCGCGAGACGGTACAAAAGAGAAGACAGACCCGAAAAGGCGGCGGAGCTTGCGGCTCTGCCTAAGAGAGAGCTCGGCGAAGGCGAGAAGCAGCGCCTGCCGAAGTTCATAGCGCCCCGCGATGTCACCTGCTTTTGCGTTGACGATAAAAATGTGCTGTGGATAGGCACAAACGAGGGACTTTGGCGCATAGACGAGAGCGAAAAGGATGAGCTCGACCGCGTGCAATGCTTCAGAGCCAACGCCTGTATGCTTGATAACAGCGTCAAAGCCGTTGAACCGGACGGCAAAAACGGCGTATGGGTGTTGACCGAAACCGGGGTGTCGCATATTGAAATGCGTATGCTCTCGGTCGAGCACAAGGCGAATCTTCATTCCGCCATGGACGAGAGAATAGTTCAGCGCCGCGGAATGCTCAGCGGCACTGATTGGAGCGCCGAGAGAAACCGCTGGGTGCCCCACGAGTCTGACAACGACGGACTCTGGACTGCGCTTGTCGCTATGGGAGACATCTGCCGCTACGGCGTGATGAAGAACGACCCGAAGTATACCTCCGAGCAGATAGAGCACGCGCGCAAAGTTGCGACCCGCTGGACGGAGGCCGTGCTCCTGCTTGAATACATACCCTCGTGGAAGGGTAAGGTCGCGGCATTTGTCCGCTACAATGAGCCCGGCACAAACCGCGCCTCAAAAGGCTATCTTAAGCGCGGCAGAGAGGGCAAGCTCAACATCCCCGATTTCGGCCCTGCGGGCTTTGTTCACGCCGAGCTCGGCCCCGTCGATGAGGACGACTGGGCGGAGCGCGACGCGGTGCCGGAGATAGTTTTCCGCAATGTCGAGGGTTATATAGCGCGCTCTTATCATGTCACCGATCCCGTAAACGACCCGATACCCTTCAGCGACGGCGTTTTCTTTAAAAAGGTCTATGACCCCGACGGGAAGCTTGTCAGCGTGCGTGTGCCCACGAGCAGCGACAAGGGTGACGATCTGCCCGGGCTGCTTACCGTTGACAGCTCGCTCGAAATACCCGAGCGCCTGCGCCGCCTCTATGCGGATGAAATCGACCCCGCGACCGGCAAGCACTGGGGCGACGACGATATAGTCTATAAATGCGACACCTCGAACGATGAGCTGACGGGTCACTACGCAATTTGGCAGCTCGCCTATGACATACTCGGCGAGGACGACCCGGAGCTCCGCGAGATAATCGCGACGATAGCCGAGCGCCACGCCCGCCACTTCGCGGACAACGACTATGCCCATACGGATGCGGGCGGTCAGCCGACCTCATGGGCGCGCATGACGAGGGAATATTATCTCAACCGCGACTGCGAGGGCTACGAGGACGGACCGCTCGGCACGATGATCCTGCTCCAGCTGTTTAAAGTAGCGCACCATGTCACAGGCAACGAGCGCTGGGATAAAGAATACCGCAAGCTCGCGCTCGAAGAGCCCTATCGCTATGCCGACCTCGCCTGCGAGCACTACGAGCGATATGAAAACAAGATAAAAGAATTTTTGCACAACGAGGAGCTTGACTCCGAGACGCTGTTCCCGATGGTCGTCAAGACGATGAATTATTCCGACACGCGCATGGCGGCGATAGTCTATTACACCATGTCGCAGCTCGAGGATGATCCGATACTGCTCGAAAAGTTCAGGCGCGGCGCGGACTGCTGGTGGAGGCTCGAAAAATACGGGCGCGATATAGAATGGTCGCTCGTCTATCAGCTGATGTACCCCGACGAGGAGAAATACGACGCATTCGGCAGACCCTGCAAAGATGTTCTTGCATGGCAGGCTTCGCGCTATCCCGTCAGCTCCCGCGAGATATTTATCGACAACACCACTCGCCCCGATGCCCGCGAAGAGGACGGCATGCTCTGGTATAAAGATACCGAGAAGCCGATACCCTATGCCGTTGCAATGGATGAGCGCGGCGGCACGGGCACTGATTTCTTCCATGCCCGCCAGGGTAGATGGGACAATAGCATCGGCGTCAACGGCTCATACAATCTCATCATGCCCTATTGGATAGGCCGCTACAACGGTCTGCTCAAAGAGGAGAGCGCGGGCGGCGATATCACCGCCGACGAGCTCGAGGAGATACTCAGAACGCAGTAAAAATTATTTGCAAAAGAACGGATAAAACAACCGAGCTGCAGCAGTTCAATCTGTTGCGGCTCGGTTTATAATTTACTGGTGGGGTGGGTATATAAATTGGGTTTTGTCGCAGAATCCCAATCCGACTATCTCAATTTCTTACTCAGACACCACTCTGCCCAATTTTCTGTTCTGTAGAATTTGCCGGACATCGTATGCCCATACTTGTCCCAGCGGGTGTATTTTATGTCTGCGCCGAGTTTTTTGAGCTCGGCGGCGTAGTAATCGTCGCTGTCTATTTTTACATTTGTGTCGTCCGACGAATGCGCCGCCCAGATCGGCGTTTTGACTAATCGCCCAATATCATATTTTTCATAGTCACGATCCAGGCACAAGCCGCCCATCACGGGCACTGCCGCCGCAAAATATTCGGGAAAAAGATAGATAAGCTGCCAGACGCAGCAACCGCCGAAGGATGTTCCGATGATATATATGCGCTTTCTGTCGAAATCTATGGGCAGCTTATCCGCAAGCCTCTTTATCGATTTTATGTAATTCTGCATTGCTTCGCCTCTGTTTGAGCCGAAAGGTGCCTGCGGCAAAAGAATATTGCAATCTGTTTTTAATAATTGCTTGTACAACGGTATGTTGTCAAACAGCTGTTTTAAGTTGTCACTGCCCATTGCGCCCGCGCCGTGTAAGAGAACAAACAAAGGCTTGTTTTTATCCTTGCTTGCGCGAAACCGAAAGGGGAAGCATATTTTATTCTCTCGGTCGGTGTATTTATAGGCTGAAAATCTTCCGCCGGATACTTTCTTTATGCCGTCGCCGCTGTGACTGAGCTCTTTCTCTATATGCGCGGCGGCTCGGTTTTGCTTTTTCTTATAGCGCTTATAGTATCTGTATGCCTTCATAACAGAATGAGGCATTTTGCCTTTTTTCTCGACGGAGCCTTGCGACAGTGTATATAAATATCCGTCGCTGCCCTCAAGCTGAGCTTCTTTTAAAAGGTTTTTGATTGTGTCGAGCTCGCTTTCGTCGAAAGCGATGAGAGCCAAGCCCATATCCAACGAGCCTTTTTCAATATATGGCTCGAAAGGCGCAATGTCGCAGAAATCGCTGTCAACAAGACAGCGGAATCTCAAGTTGCTCATAAAATCACCGTATATTCAGAATGTGCATTCACATGGCATGATTATTTTTTCAGATACTCCGCATACTGCCTGTAAAGCTCCGCCGAGCTCTCATGCCCGGCGAACGAGCCGGAATCTTCGGGATTCATCAGCCCGATATACTGATATCCGATTATCTTGTCCGCATACGGCGCGACGTTCGCTATCTGCCGTTCGATGCGCTCGAAATCGGCGGGGAGCAGGGCGCTCTTATACACCATGCCCTCGAAATCGAACAGCTCAATGTCAGCCCAGAGTGCGGCACGACCGGCTTTATCATGGGCTTTTTTCAGGCGTTCAAATATTCTCTCGCTCTGCCACACGCGCGTCTTTTTGACGCCTATCTCGTCCTGATACGCTATAAAATCGACATCGAGCGAGGCGAGCGCGTCGATATATTTTGAGTTCGTGAGCGTAAGATTTGTTCCGTAGGGCGCGATAAGCGTCTTTTTGTCGGGTGTTATCTCGCGGCAGCGGGCAGAGCAGAGATTGACATATTTCATGAAATTGCCCGAAAAGCGCAGAATAATACAGGTCTCGTCCGGGAAATACCAGCCGTAAAAGCTGCTGTGATGCGCGTATTTTTCCGTCAGCTCATCCATGGCTTTAAACGAGCGGTCTATTACCTCGCTCGAGGTTATGTTGACTCCGGGCTTCGTCCAGTCGCCGTAAAATCCGTTGCCGAGGAAAACCTTTATGCCGCATTTGTCCGCCTCGTCGAGCACCGCCTCGATAGGGTCGGTGCAGGGGATATCCGCCAGCGGAAAAACAGACGACTCAAAATAGCAGCGGTCATAGAGCGCCGTTGCCATAACGACTATGTACTCCATTTTGAGCGCCGCTATCTCGCGCACCTTTTCGCGCCAGTTTTCGGCGGTAAAGGAGTCGAGAGCGGGGTTCCAGTATTTGCCCTCCGCGGTGTTGTGATGGTGAATTTCAAAAAAAGTTCCGTCAAGTCCTCTTGCCATGCTTTACCTCCGTATAAATAGGGTAATATCTTGAAAACTCATACCAAGTTTCCGTTCCCAAGGTGTCATATTTTTTCTTTAAGCTTTTGCATGAGGAATGTTGGCTTTATTATATTCCTTCATAGTTCTCGCTCTCCGTCAAAACTTCGTTTCGCCGCCTCCCTCATCAGAGAAAGGCTGTTTTTACAACAAGCTTTTTCTTTAACTTAATATAACATTTTTAACGAAAACTTTCAAGTTGTATATACAAACAGAGTTACCCCGAATTTACGGGATAACTCTGTTTGTTGATGGTATGACAAAAGTATGATGGCTGTTCCTGCCGTGATTTTACTTGTTGACAAAACATTCGAATATATGAAATTAAAACCTTGTCATCTTAATTAAATATGTCTAAAAAACTATTTTTCTTCAATTATCACAATAGTGTCAACATAAATTTGCGGGCGCGATGAATTAGATGCATCCGTTATTTTCCCATAAATTTTCACTAAAGTTCCCTCACGCAAGTCAACAAGAATAGGATCATATTTGTCTAAGTAAAAAAACCAGTCAGATGTTTCAATAGATTCATCTGAGTTAATCCTTATTATTCTATCAACTATCTCAATTTTATTTCCACTATATTTTTCGTTATATGCATATTTATTCTCGCGACGCAAATCCCAAAATTTTTCCATATCTAACATTTCACTGCTACCGTCAGAATATGTAATCTTAGCATAACATGGCGATTTTCCACACGCAGATAATCCCGCACAAACAAGAATAATGGCGAACAACACGCATAAAACTTTTTTCATTTTAATCTTCATTTTGATCAACTCCTGATATTTTGTAATTATGCTTTAGTTTTCTTCGGGCATTGTGCATCAATCGGTATTTGCCAATGTCCGTTTTTCTTTTCAGCGCCAAATGTAACTTTTATTATGCCGTCTTTACACCATTTCCGAACGGTTGATTCGGAATAACCCCACTTTTTTGCAACTTCTTTTACAGACAGATACTGCATATTTCGACCCTCCTCCTGAGCAATAACCGATATTGGTTAATATGATTATATACCGCAATCGGTTAATATGTCAATAGGGAGGATTGAAGAATTTATGATTTCCTATGATAAATTATGGCAAACTATGAAAGAAAAAGGTGTTACACAGTATGCTCTTATTAAAAAATACAATATCAGTCCCGGTCAAATCACACGATTAAAACGAAATGAAAGTGTCAGCACACATACAATAGAAATATTTTGTAAAATTTTGAAATGCAATGTCGAAGATATTATGCAATATATAGACGATGAAAATGATGAAAATATAAAATAAGCAGGGATTGTTTTCCTGCTTTTGTTTTGTCCCTTTGCCGCCGTCGGAGCAATATTTTTAAATCTCTCGGAGAAAATTCGGAAAACTTTAAAAACTTCTTTACAAACCGCTCTATAACTGATATAATACCGTTGTATGCGTCCGCTACTCGGCTTATGGATTAAACCTCAAAGAGGTTTTCACCGGCCTTTTGCTGGGTTACGGAGCAAATATTAAAATGAGGTGAAAAGAAATGACTCAGGCAGAAAAAACCGCAATTATGCAGGAGTACGCTATCCATGAGGGCGACACCGGTTCTCCGGAGGTTCAGATCGCTGTTCTCACCAAGAGAATCCGCGACCTGACAGAGCATCTTAAGGAGCATCCGAAGGATCACCATTCGCGCCGCGGCCTTCTCAAGATGGTCGGTCACAGACGCAATCTCCTGGCATACCTTCAGAAGGTTGACATTGAGCGCTACCGTGCGATCATTGCCAGACTCGGTATCCGTAAATAATTGCACGACGAGCAGGCAGGAGTTTATTTCTGCCTGCTTTTCTGAACTCACAATCGACAGACTGCAACGGTTTTAGCAGTGAATCGGGGCTCCGGGAAGCCGGGGAACGGATTTATTGCTAAGTCCGGGGGTCTGTGGAAATAAATACAAAGAGGTAAAACTATGTTCGAGGATTTCAAAAAGTTTGAAACTGAAATCGCCGGCAGACCCTTCGTTGTTGAAGTCGGCAAGATGGCTCAACTCGCAGGCGGTTCGTGCCTCGTCCGTTACGGCGAGACCGACGTGCTCTGCACCGCAACCATGGCTGCAAAGCCGAGAGAGGGCGTGGATTTCTTCCCGCTTTCAGTTGATTTTGAAGAGAAGCTCTATTCCGTTGGCAAGATTCCCGGTTCGTTCCAGCGCCGTGAGGGCAGAGCGAGCGAGAAGGCAACTCTTGCATCGCGAGTTATCGACAGACCCATCCGTCCTCTGTTCCCCAAGGACATGAGAAATGATGTCAGCGTCGTGGCTACCGTTATGTCGGTCGATCCCGACTGCCAGCCCGAAATCGCCGCTATGCTCGGCGTTTCCATCGCGCTCTCCATTTCCGAGATTCCGTGGGACGGCCCGATCTCCGGCGTGAGCGTCGGTCTTATCGACGGCGAGTATGTCATCAACCCCACCGAGGCTCAGCGTGAAGTCAGCCGCATGGCTGTCACCGTCGCTTCCACCTCTGACCTCGTCGCAATGATCGAGGCAGGTGCAAAGGAAGTCACCAATGACGAGATGTTCGACGGCATCATGTTCGCCCACAAGGAGAACCAGCGCATCGTCGAGTTCATAAAGGGAATCCAGGCTGAAGTCGGCAAGAAGAAGATCGACTTTCCCTCAAACGATCCCGCGCCCGAGATGTACGAGGCTATCAAGGATTTCGCTATCGACGATATCCGCGTCGCTCTTGACACCGATGACAAGCGCATCCGTGACGAGCGCCTCAAGCCCATCTATGAGAAGGTTCATGAGAAGTTCGACGAGATTTATCCCGACGAGATAGAGAAGATCGACGACTGCCTTTACAAGACCCAGAAGTTCGTCGTGCGCCGCTGGCTGCTTGATGACGGCAAGCGCGTTGACGGCAGAGGCATCGATGAGATTCGCCCGCTTGCGGCTGAAATCGACCTGCTCGACAGAGTCCACGGCTCGGGTATGTTCACCAGAGGCCAGACTCAGGTTCTGACCGTCACCACACTCGGCCCCGTCAGCGATTCTCAGATTCTTGACGGCATCGACGGCGAGGAGACCAAGCGCTATATGCACCACTACAACTTCCCCTCGTACTCGGTCGGCGAGACCAAGCCCTCGAGAGGTCCCGGACGCCGCGAGATCGGTCACGGTGCTCTTGCAGAGCGTGCTCTTCTGCCCGTTATCCCGAGCGTTGAGGAGTTCCCGTACTGCCTGCGCCTCGTTTCCGAGGTTCTTTCGTCCAACGGCTCGACTTCGCAGGCTTCCATCTGCGGCTCGACCCTTTCGCTTATGGCTGCCGGCGTGCCGATAAAGGCTCCCGTTGCCGGTATCTCCTGCGGACTTGTTACAGAGGGCGACCGCTTCATGACCATGGTCGATATCCAGGGCCTTGAGGACTTCTTCGGCGACATGGACTTCAAGGTCGGCGGCACCAAGAAGGGTATCACCGCTATCCAGATGGATCTTAAAATACACGGTCTGACCCCCGCCATCATCCGCGAGGCTCTTGACAAGACCTACAAGGCACGCTGCTACATCCTCGATGAAGTTATGCTGCCCGTTATCTCCGAGCCCAGAAAAGAGCTCTCCAAGTATGCTCCCAAGATGCTCACTACCAAGATTGACACCGAGAAGATCGGCGATGTCATCGGCAAGCAGGGCAAGGTTATCCAGAAGATCTGCGCAGAGTGCAACTGCAAGGTCGACGTTGAAGAGGACGGAACCGTCTTCATCTCCGCTATCGACATTGACGATGCGAAGCGCGCTCTCAATATGGTTGAGACCATCGCGAACGATCCCGAGGTCGGCGCTATCTACAAGGGTGTTGTTACCCGCCTGATGGACTTCGGCGCATTCGTTGAGATCGCTCCCGGCAAAGAGGGTCTTGTCCACATCAGCCACCTTGATGTCAAGCACGTTGACCGTGTTGAGGATGTCGTTGCTGTCGGCGACGAGGTCATAGTCAAGGTTCGCGAGATAGACGACCAGGGCAGACTCAACCTCTCCCGCAGAGACGCTCTTATCGAGGTCGAGGGACTTGTTCCCGAGAACGACCTGTCCGATGAGCCCCGCAGAGCTCCCAGAAGGGACAACCGCGGCGGCAGAGACGGCGGAAGAAGAGATAACCGCGGCGGCAGAGGCGGCCACGGCGGAAAGAGATATTAATCTCTGATATAAAAATTAGCAAAGACCGCTGTATCACAAGATACGGCGGTCTTTTGATATAGCAAAAACGGAACTGCAACTATTGCCGCAGTTCCGCTTTTTTATTTGTGATATTTTCCGCCGCTCGATATCATGAACGCGCGGTAGATCTGTTCGAGCAGCATCACACGCGCGAGCTGATGCGGGAATGTCATTTTCGACATCGAGAGCTTGAAGTTCGCGCGGCGCTTGACCTCGTCAGTCAGCCCGTGCGAGCCGCCGATAATAAAAACAAGGTTTCCGCTCCCGCCGACTGCCGCCTGCTCAATATCGCGGCTGAGCTCCTCGGAAGAGAGCTGTTTGCCCTCAATGCACATCGCATAAACGCGCGCCGACTGGTGAATGAGCTGTAAAATTCGCTTTCCCTCGTCCGCGAGAGCCGAGTCTATCTGCGCCTTCGACGGGTCGTCCGGGATACGTGCGGGGGTCAGCTCCGTTATTTTCAGCTTGCAGAACGCCGAGAGCCGCTTTGAATATTCGGCGCATGCGCCGCGCAGGTAGTCCTCCTTGAGCTTGCCGACGCATATGATATCTATGTTGTACATCTTGCCCTCCGTTTAAAAGCTTATCGCCTTTCCGTTGTCGCCCGCAACGCCGAGCAGATAGTCGCTGCCCGCCTTTGCGCCGTGGATGCTGAACGCCGAGTGGGTCGTCTCATACGCGAGGTCGGGCGTGTTGTTCTGCTTGCTCAGATGCCCGAGCATGAACCGCACCGTGCCAGAGTCGAGGAGTTTCACCGCCGCGTCGGAGCACGCCGTGTTTGAAAGATGCCCTATGTCCGAGAGTATGCGCTGCTTGAGCGGATATGGATAAGGTCCGCGCCGCAGCAGGTCTATCTCGTGGTTCGATTCGAGCATTACGAGGTCGCTGCCATAAATCGCGTTCATCACTGTGTCGGTCACATGACCGAGGTCGGTCGCTATAGATATACGCCTGCCGTCCGGCGTGACCGCCGTGTAGCCGCAGCTCTGCGCGGCGTCATGCGGCGTTGCAAAGGGCTTCACATATATCCCCGCCGCCTCCGCGCCGTTTTCGCTTATCTCGCGCGCGGTGAACTTGCCGTTGAGTATGCCTATGGAGTCGAGTGCCCTGAGCGTGCCCGCCGACGCATAGACATCAATATTCCTGCTGCCTGCAAAGACCCGCAGCCCGTTTATATGGTCTGAGTGCTCATGGGTGATGAAAATCGCGCTGATGCTGTCCGGCGATACGCCGATATTTTCGAGCGCGCCGGTTATTCTTTTCGCGCTGACTCCCGCGTCGATGAGTATGCCGCCGTCGGAAGTGCCTATGTATATGCAGTTGCCGCTGCTCGAAGAGAAGAGCGGACAGAATTTTGCCATGTTTTACTCCTTTAAAAAATCCTGCGCCGGCATGACCGATGCAGGATTCTTGCATTTGTATTTTTAGACTGCTCTTGAGATATCGTCGGGTTCGGGTCTGTCAACGCGGCGAATGTCCGCGCCGAGCCCGGTGAGCTTTTCGACGATGTTTTCATATCCGCGGTCGATGTGCGAAATTTCTTCAATCTCGGTCGTGCCCTTGGCGATGAGTCCGGCGATTATCATTGCCGCGCCCGCGCGCAGGTCGTCTGCTCTGACGGGTGCGCCCTTGAGCTGCTCGACACCCTCGATAACAGCCATCTTGCCCTCGACCTTTATCGAAGCGCCCATGCGGGTCAGCTGCTCGACATAGCGGAAGCGGTTATCCCAAACTCCCTCGGAAACGAAGCTCGTGCCGTCCGCGATGCTCAGAAGAGCGGTCATCTGCGGCTGCATATCGGTCGGGAAGCCGGGGTATGGCATAGCCTTTATCGTGCATTTGCCGGGTCTGCCGTTCGCGCAGACTCTGATGCTGTCGTCATTTTCTATAACATCGATGCCGCACTCTATAAGCTTGGCGGAGATGGATTCAAGATGCTTCGGAATAACATTCTTGATAAGAACGTTTCCGTCCGTTGCGGCGGCGGCGACCATATATGTGCCAGCCTCGATCTGGTCGGGGATTATCGAATAGTTGCAGCCGTGCATGTGCTCGACTCCGCGGATTTTAATTGTATCCGTACCTGCTCCGCGAATGTCCGCGCCCATGGAGTTGAGGAAGTTCGCGAGGTCAACTATGTGCGGCTCTTTTGCGGCGTTTTCAATAACGGTCAGCCCTTTCGCCTTGACTGCGGCGAGGATAACATTGACCGTCGCGCCGACAGAAGCCTCGTCGAAATAAACGGAGCTGCCTTCGAGCCTCTCGGCGGCGGCGTCGATTATCGCATTTTCGCCTATCGTGACTGTTGAGCCGAGCAGCTCAAAGCCCTTGATGTGGCGGTCGATCGGGCGCACGCCGAAGTTGCAGCCGCCGGGCATGGCGACTTTCGCGCGGTGGAATCTGCCGAGCAGCGCGCCGATGAAATAATAAGAAGCGCGCAGATGCTTCGTCATATCGTGCGACACGACGTAGGAGTTGACTCCCTTTGTGTCGATCTCGAGCGTGCTCTTGCTCAGGCGCTTTATGCGTGCGCCGAGCTGTTCGAGAATTTTTGTCATATAATAAACATCACTGATGTTGGGAATGTTTTCAATAACACATACATCCTGAGCGAGGATAGTTGCGGGCAGAATAGCTACGACTGCGTTTTTAGCGCCGCTTATGCTGACCTCTCCTCTGAGGGGTATGCCGCCGTTGAGCACGAACTTTTCCAATTTGTTCACTCCTATATAGTTTTTATATCAAAAAAGCAGTAAAAATCGAATGAAATAAAATACATTTTACGACACTAAATTATATCATCTTTTTGCCCCATTGAAAAGAGTTTTTTCAAAAAATTATACTGCATTTTTCTGCGTCGGCGGCGTTGTGCAATAAAAATTTTAGATTTTGCCGGCAATGCCGCGCATTTCTGCTGTTCGGTTTTATTATTGACCGCTTCGGCACATTTAGAAGCGGAATTTTTTAATTTGCGGATATTTTTGGCAGCAGGGCAGAGCGGCAATTATATTGCGGCATTTTTAATTTGTATGTTGTTAATTTTTATATTTTGTGGTAAAATCCTTTCATCAGGAAAAAGGGGGCGCCGCATGGACAGACTCGATAAAACAGTTGCAAAGCAGATGAATATTTCCCGCAGCGGCGCAAGGCAGCTCATAAGAAGCGGAGCGGTCGAGGTGAACGGCAAAAAAATATTCGCAGCCGACGAACAGATCGATATCAATTCCGACGAGCTTAAAATAAGCGGAAAGATTGTCACCGTGCGCCGATATCTCTATATCATGCTCAACAAGCCCTCCGGCGTACTCAGCGCCGCAAAGGATCCCGACTGCCCGACGGTCGTCGATCTCCTGCCGCCCGAGCTCAGCAGGCGCGGACTCTTTCCCGCCGGCAGGCTCGACAAAGACACAACGGGACTTTTGATAATCACCGACGACGGTGACTTTGCCCACCGCCTTATCTCGCCGTCCCACCATGTCTACAAGACCTACGAGGCGACGCTCGAGAGCGGCATAAGCGAGGAGCAGCTCGATATTCTGCGGCAGGGCGCGGTGCTCAGCGACGGCACGGAGTGCCTGCCCGCGAGGCTCAGAAAGATAAGCGATGAGCCGCCCACGGTGCGCGTTCAGATACGCGAGGGCAAGTATCATCAGGTCAAGAGAATGTTCGCGTCCGTTGAAAACAGCGTTGTTGCGCTTCGCCGAACGGCGATAGGTGCGCTGAAGCTTGACAATTCGCTCAAGGAGGGTGAAGCTCGCCTGCTGACCGACGGCGAGCGCAAGATGATATTCTCGGAGGCCGAGATTATATAAGCAAAAAAGGGCACAGCCCGTAAAAATAAGCGAGGTTAAAAAATGTCTGACAAAAGAGCAAACGACCTGAACCTCTTCACAAAGGATCAGGACAACTACAGTATCGACACGAGCAAGAAGCTCAAGGTCGGTATAATCGGCACCGGCTGGATAGCCGAGAGCCACATCAGCGAATATCTCAAGATGCCCGATGTTGAGCTTGTCGGCGTGGCGGATCTTGTCGACGGCAAGGCGGAGGAGTTCCTCAGAAAGTGGAACGCACCCGAGGGAGTCAGGGTCTATCATTCGCACAAGGAGCTCATTGACAACGAGGAGCTCGACGCAGTCAGCGTCTGCACCTACAACATGACCCATGCGGAGTGCACAATTTATGCACTCGATCACGGCGTCAATGTCCTGCTCGAAAAGCCCATGTGCGTCACCCTTGAAGAGGCTGTCGAGATAAGAAAAGCCGAGAAGAGAAACGGCAAGATAGTCTCCGTCGGCTTCCAGCCGCGCTACAACCCGAATATGCAGATGATAAAATACATAATCGAGTCCGGCGAGCTGGGCAAGGTCTATCATATTCAGATAGGCGGCGGCAGACGCAGAGGCATCCCGACCCCGTTCGGCACGACCTTTATCGAGAAAGAGACCGGCGGCATCGGTGCGCTCGGCGACATCGGCTGCTATGCGCTCGACATGGTTTTGAACGGCATGGGCTATCCCAAGCCGCTGACGGTCACTGGCTTCCTCTCCGATTATTTCGGCAAGGCGGACGACTACAAATACAAGGATGTTTTCGGCGTTGACGATTTCGCGGCGGGTTTTGTCCGCCTCGAGGGCGGTCTGACTATCGATTTCAAGACCGCATGGGCGATGAATGTTGACACAATGGGCGACACCGTCGTTCTCGGCACAAAAGCCGGACTGAAAATTCCGTCATCCGGTCACTGGGGCAGCATTGACGCTCCGCTGAAGATATACAGAAACATCGGCGAAGCAGAGGTCGAGACAGTCGTCCCCATGCTCGAAGAGCCCGAGGAGGGCGTGTTCTACTGGAAGGTCAGAAAGTTCCTCGACGCCGTCAAAGAGGGCGGCGAAGCGCCCGTCCCGACGAGCCAGGCTATCTACAATCAGGCTATCCTCGACGGAATCTACCGTTCCGCTCAGATAGGCCATGAGATAGAGCTCGAGATCCCCGAAGTCTGATAGAAAAAATGAGCGGCTGTGCAGATGCACGGCCGCTTTTGTCGTTTTAGTGGTATGCAATTTTTGGGTGGCAGTATCGGTTATAGAGTCGTTGAACACTTGCCGATAACTTCAAACTTTGCAAAAGTGCAATTGGGCAACACATGCACTCTTGACAATCGGGCTCTTAATAGCTACGCCCTGCAAGAATGAACGGCTGATAATTTGTTCAATGAACGCTTCGTTTAATGCGGTTCAGGGGCTTGAGACAGAGCACGCTTGTTATCGCGGTCAGTGGCAGGGCGGCGAGAATACCTATCGAGCCGGCGAGCGCCTGAAGAATTTCAACGGCGATTTGCTCGCGGTTGAGTATCTGGCTGACATTGCTGCTGTAAGTGACCATGAGGAGCATGCAGCAGAGCGCCGAGCCGATATAGGCGAGCACGAGCGTGTTCGCCATCGTGCCCATTATGTCGCGCCCGATGGTGAGCCCGGATTTCAGCAGCTCACGCGCCGGGAGATCGGGCGATTTTTCGTTTATCTCGCACAGCGACGAGGCTATCGACATCGCAACATCCATCACCGCGCCGACCGCGCCGACGATTATCATCGCGAAGATTATCGCCTTGAGGTCGATCGGGTTGTCCTTGCGGAGATTGTAGAGATACAGCCACTCCGAGTCGAGCACGCCGGACATTTTTATCTGATCGCGCAGCAGCAGTTCGAGAGCGCCCGCGACGAGCACGCCGCCCACGCATCCGACTCCCGCGGCAAAGCACTTGACATTCAAGCCCTCAATCAGAACGAGCGTCATGACCGTGATATAGACGCAGGTGACTATCGACCAAATGTAGATATTCTGCCCGTTGAGTATCGCAGGGATCAGATTAATGAACACTGCAAGACAGGTGAACACGAGCGATATTATCGTATCGAGTCCCTTCTTGCGCCCGAAAATCAGTATCAGCAGGAAGAAAAACGCGCAGAGCATCACGAGCGGCGTTATTCGCGAGAAGTCGGAAAGGTAGTAGTCCGCCGTGCCCTCGTCGTTCGGGTCATAGACGAGAATGACATTGTCACCGACCTCGACCTCGGGTTGGGGCAGACCGTAGAGCATATCCTTCTCCTGAACGGCGTAGAGGGTCTTGCCGCGCACTTTGCCGGAGGTTGCCTTCGCCTCAAAGAATATGTACTGCATGCTGATTTTTCCGCCGCTTTCTTCTTCGCTGACGGTTTCTTGTTCGTCCGTGATGCGCAGTACCTTCGCGCGAACGGTGACAATATCCTCCTTGTCGCCGAAAACGCCGTTGCCTATGGCAATTTTGTATGCTGTGAACAGATAGACTATCGATAAAATTATCGTCGAGACATAAACTATTATTCTTTTCTTTTTCGCTTTATCCAAAATAATTACCCGCTTTATTCTCTGTGCGTCTCCGATGCTGCCGGAGCATTTTTGTCTGATATTCGTCCCCGCAATGGATTTGCGGCTTGGAATATATCTAATTATATCACACCGCCGAGCATAAATAAACCGACGAATTGAACAAAAAAACCGCCGCGCTCCAAAAGAGCGCGGCGGAAAACCGTATGTGTTTATTTATCAGTCAGCCTTCGGTGCATAGAGGTCCTTGAGTCTGAGCAGGTGCTCATATCTCTCGACGCTCTTGACTTCAGCTTCGCTGAACAGCTTCTCTGCGCGCTCGGGGAACGAGCGGGTCAGCGAGGAATAACGAGCCTCGTTGAGCAGGAAGTTGCGATACTCTTCGGTGACAGGCTGCTTGCTGTCGATGGTGAAGGGATTCTTGCCCTCTGCCTTGAGCATCGGGTTGAAGCGGAACATGTTCCAGTAGCCGCACTCGACAGCTCTCTTCATTTCCTTCTGGCAGTTGACCATGCCGCCCTTGATGGAGTGCATCTCGCAGGGAGCGTAGGCGATGACGATCGACGGGCCCGGATAAGCCTCGGCCTCTTCGATAGCCTTTATCGTCTGGTTCATGTTAGCGCCCATAGCGATCTGGGCAACATAGACATAACCGTAGCTCATTGCTATCTCGGCAAGGCTCTTCTTGGCTATCGACTTACCGGCAGCCGCGAACTGAGCGACCTGACCGATCTGAGATGCCTTGGAAGCCTGTCCGCCGGTGTTGGAATAGACCTCGGTATCGAAGACCATGATGTTGACGTTCTCGCCGGAAGCAAGGACGTGATCAACGCCGCCGAAACCGATATCGTATGCCCAGCCGTCGCCGCCGAAGATCCAGACGCTCTTCTTGGAGAGGAACTCCTTGTTCTCAACGATATCCTTGCAGTCTGCGCAGTCGATATCCTTGATAGCGTCGGCAAGTGCGTCGGCAGCAGCGCCGTTGGTCTTGACATCGTCCTTCGTGTCAAGGAATGCCTTAGCAGCAGCCTTGACCTCGTCGGAAGCTTTGTCGGACTCAGCGATAGCCTCGACCTTTGCTATGAGTCTGTTGCGGACAGCATTCTGACCGAGGAGCATACCGAATCCGTGCTCGGCGTTGTCCTCGAACAGGGAGTTAGCCCATGCGGGACCGTGGCCGGCCTTGTTGGTGGTGTAGGGGGAAGTCGCAGCGGGGCCGCCCCAGATGGACGAGCAGCCGGTGGCGTTGGAGATATACATCTTATCGCCGAACAGCTGGGTTATCAGGCGGGCATAAGCGGTCTCGGCGCAGCCTGCGCAGGAACCGGAGAACTCGAGCAGCGGAGTCTTGTACTGGCTGCCGATAACGGTGCCGTCTGCAACCTCATCCTTGACGGAGACGTTTGCGACCATGTAATCGAATACGGACTGCTTCGCATCCTGGCTCTCACGGGAGACCATCTTGAGCGAATTGGTCGGGCAGACGCCTACGCAGACGCCGCAGCCCATGCAGTCGAGGGGAGAAACAGCGAGGGTGTATTTGTAGACGCCCTTGCCCTTGCCTGCCTTCTTGTCGACGATAGCTGCGCCCTCAGGAGCGTTGGCAGCCTCTTCTTCGGTCAGAAGGTACGGGCGGATAGTTGCGTGCGGGCAGACGAAGGAGCACTGGTTGCACTGTGCGCAGGTCTCTGCGTTCCACTCGGGAACCATGACCGCGACGCCGCGCTTCTCATAGGCGGATGCGCCCTGCTCGAATGTGCCGTCTGCGTGATCAACAAAGGCGGAAACCGGGAGAGAATCGCCGTTCATAAGGCCGACAGGTCTCATGATGGAGTCAACCATCTTGACGAGCTTCTCGGGGCCGTTCTCGCTGACAGCCTTGGGAGCGTCAACAGCGTCAGCCCAGTCCGCGGGAACGTCGATCTTGACGTATGCGGTAGCGCCGGCGTCGATAGCCTTCTCGTTCATCTCGACTATCTCTTTGCCCTTCTTCATGAACTTCTGAGCCTTCTCCTTCATGTAGCCGATAGCCTCTTCCTCGGGAAGAATCTTGGCAAGGGAGAAGAATGCGGACTGAAGAACGGTGTTGGTGCGCTTGCCCAGACCGATCTTTGCCGCGATATCAATAGCGTTGACGGTGTAGAGCTGAATGTTGTTCTTGGCTATGTAGCGCTTAGCCTCTGCGGGCATCTTCTCGTTGAGCTCATCAGCGTCCCACTGGCAGTTGATGAGGAAAACGCCGCCGGGCTTAACATCGTTGACCATCTTGTAGCCCTTCTCGACATAGGAGGGGTTGTGGCAGGCAACGAAGTCAGCCTTGTTGATATAGTAGGGGCTCTTTATCGGGTTGTCGCCGAAACGAAGGTGGGAGATGGTAATACCGCCCGTCTTCTTCGAGTCATACTGGAAGTAAGCCTGGATGTACTTATCGGTGTGGTCGCCGATGATCTTGATGGAGTCCTTGTTCGCGCCGACTGTGCCGTCGCCGCCGAGACCCCAGAACTTGCACTCGATGGTGCCGGGAGCTGCGGTGTTGGGAGCTTCCTTCTCCTCGAGGGACAGGTGGGTAACATCATCGTTGATGCCGATAGTGAACTGGTTCTTGGGCTCGTCCTTCTTGAGCTCGTCATAAACAGCGAACACGCTTGAAGGCGGAGTGTCCTTGGAACCGAGGCCGTAACGGCCGCCGCAGACCTTTGCGGTCACGCCCTTTGTAGCAAGAGCGGTAACAACGTCAAGATAGAGGGGCTCGCCGAGAGCGCCGGGCTCCTTTGTTCTGTCGAGAACAGCGATCTTCTTGGCGGTTGCGGGGATAGCTGCGACAAGTCTGTCAGCGGAGAAGGGTCTGTAAAGGCGAACTTTGACGAGACCGACCTTCTCGCCCTTGGCGGTGAGGTAGTCGATAACTTCCTCTGCAACGTCGCAGATGGAGCCCATAGCGACGATGACTCTGTCAGCGTCGGGAGCGCCGTAGTAGTTGAAGGGCTTGTAGTCAGTGCCGAGCTTGGCGTTGACCTTGTCCATATACTCCTCGACGATGCCGGGGATAGCGTCATAATACTTGTTGCAGGCCTCACGGTGCTGGAAGAAGATATCACCGTTCTCGTGAGAGCCGCGCATTACGGGACGCTCGGGGTTGAGAGCGCGCTTTCTGAACGCCTCAACAGCGTCCATGTCGCACATCTCCTTGAGGTCTTCGTAATCCCAGACCTGGATCTTCTGTATCTCGTGAGAGGTACGGAAGCCGTCGAAGAAGTTGATGAAGGGAACGCGTCCCTTGATTGCAGCGAGGTGCGCAACAGCGCCGAGGTCCATGACCTCCTGCGGGTTGGTTTCTGCAAGCATTGCGAAACCGGTCTGACGACATGCATAGACGTCGGAATGATCGCCGAAGATGTTAAGAGCGTGAGAAGCGACGCATCTTGCGGATACGTGGAAAACTGCGGGAAGCAGCTCGCCTGCGATCTTATACATATTGGGGATCATGAGGAGCAGACCCTGAGAAGCGGTGTAGGTGGTTGTGAGAGCACCTGCGGCCAGAGAACCGTGAACGGTTCCGGCAGCGCCTGCTTCGGACTGCATCTCGGCGACCTTGACGGTCGTGCCGAAAATGTTTTTCATGCCCTTTGCCGACCACTGATCAACATAGTCAGCCATGGGGCTCGAAGGGGTTATCGGGTAGATACCGGCAACCTCTGTGAACGCGTACGACACATATGCAGCAGCATTGTTGCCGTCCATGCTCTTTGCTATTCTTGCCATTCTATGTTCCTCCCTATTTTAATAAACGTTTGAACGTATGGCATTGGTCAAATGACACCACGAATATAGTAACATTTTTGAGCTTCAATGTAAACAGATAAATAAACTAAAATAATAGAAAATATTTGTTTCGCCCTTTCTGAAATTTGTCAAAGTTCACATATTCTGCCTATATAATGTAATATAATACCCAATATGCAGCCGGGCACGGCTCCGAACGGACACAAAAGCTCCGATTTTCCGTGATTTTCGCCGAAAACAACTGAATTTGTCTTTCCCTGCCCTTCGCATCCGCGCGCGGAGTCCTCACGCGCTCCCGCTTTGAATGAGGCGGAGTTTGAATATTTGACAGAGAATATGTTTATGTGTATAATAAAACTTAACATCTCGGCGTATATGCCGACGGTGAATAATATTTAAACCGAAAGGAGCTAATCCATTCATGGATGACCCCGACCCCGGCAATCTTATTTTTCAGATAATTTTGCTGTTCGTACTTATTCTTCTCAATGCTTTCTTTGCGATGAGCGAGATCGCGATAATCTCCCTCAACGATACGAAGATCGCGAAAATGGCCGAGGAAGGCAACAAAAAAGCAAAGCAGGTTTTGAAGCTCACTGCGGATTCGAGCGGATTTCTTTCAACCATTCAGATCGGCGTTACCCTCGCAGGCTTCCTGACCTCCGCATCCGCATCGCAGACATTCGTTGATATGCTCTCCGGAGCTATCGGAAAAATATCTGTCCTGAGCGGAATCCCCGCAGGCGTTATCAACGGCTTCTCCGTCGTTGTCATTACGCTCATAACCTCGTATTTCTCTCTTGTCCTGGGCGAGCTTGCGCCCAAGAGAATAGCCATGCAGGCGCCCGAAAAGGTCTCGTTCAAGGTCGTCGGAATACTGCTCGGCTTCAAGAAAATAACCAAGCCTTTTGTAAAAATACTCTCCCTGTCGACCAACGGTCTCGTCCGTCTGCTGGGCTACGATCCGAACGCTTCGGAAGAGCCCGTGACCGAAGAGGAGATACGCATGATGGTCGATGTCGGCGGAGAAAAGGGCGTTATAGAGGACTCGCAGAAAGAGATGATAAACAACATCTTTGAGTTCGATGACCTCGACGCCGGAGATATAATGACCCACCGCACCGATATGACGGCGGCTGAGATAAGCGATCCGCTGAGCGAAATAGTCTCGCTCTCGATGGACAACGGCTATTCGAGAATCCCCGTCTATGACGACGACCCCGATAACATAGTCGGCATAGCGTATGTCAAAGATTTGCTCAAGTATATCGGCACCGACCTGCCGGAGGATGTGACTCTGCGCGATATTATCCGCGAGCCCGTTTTCGTCCCCGAATCGATGCCCTGCGGCGATCTGTTCAAGCAGATGACCGACAAGCACACGCAGATGGCGATAGTCGTTGACGAGTTTGGCGGCACGGCGGGAATAGTGACGCTCGAAGACGTGCTCGAATCGATAGTAGGCAATATTCAGGATGAATATGACGACGAAGAGGAAGAGATTTCGAAGATCGACGACACCACTTTCACCGTTGACGGCGTGACATATATCGACGAGCTTGACGAGGTGTTCCATGTCTCCCTCCCCGAGGGTGATTACGACACTGTCGGCGGCTTTATTATCAGCAGGCTCGGCTATCTCCCGCAGGACGGCGAGATGAATGTTGTCGAATATAAGAACCTGCGCTTCACCGTTCTCAATGTTGAGGACAGAAGAATCGGCAAGGTCAAGATTGAGATTCTCCCCGTCGAAGAGGAAAAAGAGGACGCGGAGGACGACTCAAAGCGCGAGAAGGGCGGCTGGTTCGCCGAGCGCCGCGAGGAAAAGGAAAAAGATAAAGAAAAAGCCGAATAAATTAAATGAAGGGCTGAACAAACGCGCTCAGCCCTCAACTTATCGATAAACCCGTTTTTTGACTTCGCAGGAAACAATCCCTCCTTTGTGTAAAGGGAGGGATTGTTTTGAATAAGCTGCAATTTTCCAAAATTGCCGGGTATTTTGAACTTTTACGCAACAACCCCTCAGTCACGGCTTCGCCGTGACAGCTCCCCTTACACAGGTGAGCCTTGAGACCGTGCATGACGGACTTTTTCGACAGACTGAAGGCTGAGAAAATGCGCTCAACCCTTTTTATATTGCATAAAAAACGAGCCGGAAGATTTTCTTCCGGCTCGTTGTGTTGTTATGTTACGGCATGAGGCGATGGATTATCGCTATGCAGTCGTCGAGATCCATGATTCTCGGCACGGGGTAGAGGGGATTTGCCTCTTTGCATGCGCGCTTTGCGATGGTCTCGATGTCCTTCTCCTGAATTTTCTCGATCTTGTCGGGGATGTTCATTCTGGCGTTCATGTCTCTGATAGCCTGGATGAAGTCGAGAGCCTTCTGCTCGTCGGTCTGACCGGCTTTCGCAACGCCTGCGCACTCGCAGAGTCTTGCAAGGCGCTCATAGGCGGTCTCGCCGTAGAAGTCGAGGACATAGGGCAGGATAATGGCGTTAGCAAGTCCGTGTGGCACGCCGTAGAATCCGCCGAGGTTATGGGCTATAGCGTGGACGTTGCCGACATAAGCTCTCGTGAACGCGATGCCCGCATAGTGCGAAGCGAGGAGCATCTGCTCTCTTGCGTGGAGATCCTTACCGTTCTTGTAAGCCTCTTCGAGGTTCTCGAAGATGAGCTTGGTGGCGACTTCTGCCTTCTCGGAGGTGTCCTTGGTGTTGGAGTGGCCTATGTAGGCTTCAACCGCGTGGGTCAGAGCGTCCATACCGGTGGTCGAAGTGATGTGGGGCGGAAGACCGACTGTAAGCTCGGGATCGAGAACTGCGTATTTCGGACGGAGCACGGGATCGTTGAGTGCATACTTCTCGTGGGTCTTGGTGTCGGTAACAACGGCGGCGAGAGTGGTCTCGGAGCCAGTGCCGGCGGTGGTGGGAACCGCGAAGAACGGAGGCAGCTTCTTGCGTATTTTGAGCTGTCCGCGCATCTTCTGAACAGTCTTATTAGGGCAGACGACTCTTGCAGCCGCACCCTTGGCGCAGTCCATCGGAGAACCGCCGCCGAAAGCGATGAAGCCCTGGCAGCCGTTGTCAAGATAGAGCTTGCGGACTTCTTCGATATTGTCTATCGAGGGGTTCGGCTGAGTCTTGTCATAGACAACATAATCGATACCGTCTGCCTTGAGACCCTCATAGAGGCCGTCGAGCAGGTTGAGTCCGGTAAGACCCTTGTCGGTGACGATCATCATCTTCGACAGACCTTTCTCCTTGATGACCTGCGGCAGCTTCTTGACGGAGCCGGGGCCGGAGATTATCTTGGGCGGAGTCCAGTCAAGGAAGTTGACGGCGATCCTGAAAACGCCCTGATAAAGCCTGTAGTACATGTGCTTGATTGACATTTCTATCACCCTTTGTTTAATGATGCTATTATTTTACATTATTCCCGCCGTTAAATCAATAAGCGGAGAACAAAAAACGGCTTGATTAAAGCTCAAAATCGCTCGCATCGAACTGCGGCAGCTCGACTGGCTGCTTCGGCTTGCGCTTGAGCGGGTCGTATCGAAACGCGGAACAGCTTGAATCCTTCTGCATGACGCCCTTTTTCGGGCACAATACAGTCTTGCCGTCCGGTGCGCCGCTGCCTCTGGTGCAGTATTCGCACGCCGGCGGTATGCTCTTTTTGTTGAGCAGTTTGCTTTTCAAAATTATCATCCTAAATGCTTTTTTTATTATTCTAACACTTTTTCTCGTTTGTATCAAGCTCCAATATCAGCATCGCGCCGCTCAAAAGCATCGCAAACGCGGCGGGCGCGGAGAAAGAGAACATCTGCGGAGCGCCTACCGAACCCAGCGAAACGGTGTTTACGGGACAAGGGAACAGGCGGAGCAGTCCCTCGCAGAACAGCGCGGCGAGAGCGGCGCAGACAAGGCGCACGCAGAAAAAATACGGCAGTGGCGTCCCGCAGGTCTTTATGTGCCTCATTATCTGGCAGTGTACGCTCACTCCGCCCCAGCCGAGCACCGCCGCTATGGCGGGGATATTGAACACCCCGGCTGCCGAGGCACATCCTCCGGTGACTTCGAGCGTGCAGCCGAGAAGCAAATTTGCCCAGTCGGGCAGGCGCAGCAGGGGAATATATTGGGCGGCGCAGGCGAACATGACTATCCACGCGCATATTGAGATCATATTTTTCGTCCCCTCGGCGACCGCCTCGGTCAGCGCGCGGGAGAGCGGCAGGCTCGAAATAGCCGGGGCGGCGTGCTTATTTGTCTCATCATGCGGGATGAACCGCGTCAGCACGCCGAGCGTGAGGCTCGCGAGGGTAAGTGATACAAAAATTATGACTCCCGCCCGAACGCTTCCGAGCATACCCGCGCCGACTCCGCCGATAACAAACGCCGGACCTGCGTTGACGCAGAACAGGGTCATTCTCTGCGCGTCGCTCTGTGAAATGCGCCCGTCGGAAAATAGCGCGGCGGTCATTCCCGCGCCGACGGGGTAGCCCGCGACAAAGCTCATGCACGCCGCCGCGCCCGCGCTCCCGGGCAGGGCGAAAAGAACCCGTACGGGCTTTTCGAGAAATTTTCCGAGATAGCCGCACAGTCCCGAGCGCACGAAAAAAGCGGAGAGCACGCAGAACGGATAGAGCGACGGCACGGCGCTCGAAGCGCAGATAAGAAGCCCTTTTTTTACTCCTGCCGCGCTGACCGACGGCATGGCGACAATGAGCGCGGCTGATGATAAAGTCGCCGCCAAAAGCGGCAGACGGCGCAGAGCCTTTTTGAAATACTCTCTCATGTCATCACCCCTCAGTCATATTGATATTCACCCTGCGTTCTTTTTATTGCCGGGGGAGCATACATTATTTGGGAAAAGAGGGATGCACATGCCAAAACGCAGGGAGAGCGGGAAGATGCGCTCGGCGGCGGACATGATAAAAAAGATAAACGCGCTCGACTCGTCGAGAAAATATTCGCAGGTGCATGTCGAATTTTTCGGCAGGCGCGAGGCGAGCATAGACGGACTCTACGGCGTGCTCGAATATGACGGCGAGCGGATACGCCTGAGCGCCGGCAAAGAAGAGATAATTTTCTGCGGCAAAGGGCTAAGCATAGATGTTTTCGACCTCGGTCAGGCGGTCATACACGGGGAAATAATGAGCATGGAATTCTGCAAATAGGGGGCGGGAATATTTCTGATGTATTTAATTTCTTGCGCGGCTATGTCTGCATGAAAGCGAGCGGGGGATTCCCGGAACGCTTTCTGAATCTATGCTCGCGCGGGAATATTCCGTATTGGGATGTCTGCTGCACAAACGGCGTCGTTTTCGCGCGCACGACGCCCGAGGGCTACCGCATGATGCGCCCCTGCGCCAAAAAAGCGGGCATGCGCATGAAAATAGTCAAAAAGAGCGGTCTGCCTTTTCTGCTGTCAAAAAACCGCGTCCATGCAGGGCTTGCAGTCGGCGCGGTGTGCTTTATATTGATAACGGCGGCGCTCTCCGGGCGGATATGGACTGTCAATGTGACGGGCTGCGAGACAGTGCCGGAAGAGGATATAAGAGAGACGGTCGAGCGCTTCGGCGTCTATCCGGGGATGAGAAAAAAACAGCTCGACACGCACACGGTCGCCGAGGAGGCGATGTCCGCTCTGCCGGATGTTTCGTGGCTGTCTGTTAATATAGTCGGTTGTTCGATCAATGTCGATGTGCGCGAGGGAGTCGGCAAGAGTGTCAAAAAAAATGATGCGCCGTGCGATATAGTCGCCGCGGCGGACGGGCAGATACAGACTCTCGAAATTTTCAGCGGCACTGCGATGCAGGAGCGAAACGCCGCCGTTTTAAAGGGCGACACGATAATCAGCGGAATCGTCGAAAACCGCGACGGCGGCATGAGCATGCGCCACGCCGCGGGGTATATCACCGCGCTGACAAAGCATACTTTTTCGACCTCTTCGCACAGCCTGCCGTCAAGGAAAATAAGCGATGTAAAGTCGCGTTACACTCTGCTGTTCTTTTCGCTTAAAATACCCCTCGGCGCGCGGATAGACCCGGATTTCACCGAGGACAGATTCCTGACCCTCGGCGGTGATAAGCTCCCGATAGGCATAAGAGCCGAGCGGAAATATATATTCGCGCCCGCAGACGCGACGGACGACAGCCTCTCCAATCTTATCACGCTTGAGGAGCACTTCTATAAATCTTCAAATAATTTGCGCGATATGCTCGTGATGAGCCGCACGACGACCGAGCGGCAGTCCGACGGCAGAGCAGTATTTTTCAGCGAATACGGCTGCCTGCAAAATATCGGCGAGGAGAAGAAAATCGAGACGGAGAACTGACCGATGCTGAACGGCGGCGCGAGATACCGACGCGGTTTGTTGTGTCTCTTGCGCGGCTCTATAACACCTCGACCGACTACATCCTCGGCATGACGGACGAGATAAAACCGTATAAATAAAGGCTCGGTGCAATTCACACCGAGCCTGATTTTTTATTTGCTTTTGATATCCGAGGGCTTTATGTTTATCGTCACATAGTCGCCGTATTTCAGCTGGGCGGTCGTGATATTTGTCGGTATCTCGAAGATGAGATATCCGTCTATCGAGAGCCCCGCCGTCACGGGCGACGAGGATATGCGCTTGTAGCCCGAGAGAAAACGGCTGTCCTGCGCTATGCCGTTGACAACAAAATCGGTCTTTTCGTTGAGGCTTTCTTCTTCGCTGAGATTGTTCGTCAGCACGAGATGAACCGCAACATATCTGTAGCCCTTCTGTACCGTCCACGGGTAGCTGTCGACTTCCTTTATCTCGTCGCACAGCACGGTGTACATGGGCGTGACCGCCTTTTCGCCGAAATTCACTTCGACCTTTTCGGGCACTGCTTCCGTCTCTTCGTAGTCGGAGAATTTTTCGGTGACAACTCCCGAAAGCAGATCGTCAACGCTGCCGCCCGAGATCTGGCGAATCACCGAAAAGGCGATAGATAGTATTATTATCAGCGCAATTACAACTATCGGGATGAGGCATCCTGCTTTCAGCGCGCGTGAATTTCTGACTGAATGTGCGCGCCCCGTGACATTCGTCACCGCGTCGAGTATCATCTTGCCGCGCTCGGCTTCTATCCGCTCCTGTTCGAGTTTGCGCTGCTTCTCGCGCGCCTCGCGCTCATAGGCTTCTTTTTCCTTCTGAGCCTCGCGCAGCTCTGCCTCCTTTGCCTTTCGGCTGTCCGCCAGCGGCGCGCCGCAGTTTGGGCAGGTGTCGTTCTTTTCGGCGTCGACGACCGATTCGCAGTATTCGCAGGTTACCTTCATCTTTTCTCCTCAATTCTTGCTCTTTGAGTTATCGTAGCATATTGCGCCGCCGTTTTCAAGTCCCGATAAGATTATATAAAAATAACGCGGCGCACACCGTTTGATGTACGCCGCGAATGTGTGTGATTTTTATGCGAAGAATTATTCGCCGAAGTATCTCTTGAGAAGTCCTGCAAAAGCCTTGCCGTGTCGGGCTTCGTCGCGAGCCATCTCATGGACTGTGTCGTGGATAGCGTCGAGACCCTTTGCCTTTGCGAGCTTTGCAAGCTCGGTCTTGCCGAGGGTAGCGCCGTTCTCCGCCTCAACTCTCATCTCAAGGTTCTTCTTCGTCGAGTCGGTCACGACCTCACCGAGGAGCTCGGCGAACTTTGCTGCGTGCTCAGCTTCTTCGTAAGCTGCCTTCTCCCAGTAGAGACCGATCTCGGGATAACCCTCTCTGTGGGCGACTCTCGCCATTGCAAGATACATGCCGACCTCGCTGCACTCGCCTGCGAAGTTGTCTCTGAGTCCCTGGAGGATCTCGGGATCGACGTCCTTTGCAACGCCGACAACGTGCTCGGAAGCCCAGGTCATGCCTTCGTCCTGCTTGATAAACTTGGAGCCGTCAGCTCCGCAGAGGGGGCACTTGAAGCCCTCCGGAACAGAATCGCCTTCATAAACATAACCGCAAACGGGACATACGAATTTCATAATGATTTCTCCTTTACACTTTAAAAATTATTTTTATTGTAAAACTCCGGCGTCGTCATCCTCCGCCGTGTTTTGCTGACAATCGGGACAGAGTCCGTAATAGATGATCTTCTTGTGCCGCACGAGCAGCCCGAGCTCGGAAATATCTTCGGGCAGTCCGCGTTCAACTCCAAGATCGATTATCTTCGAGCATCGCTCGCAGATGAAGTGGCTGTGAGAGTCGGTGTTGCCGTCATAGTGGATGCTCTTGTCGAGCGTCTCGAGCGTCGTTATCAGCCCCATATCGCTGAGCAGGCTCAGATTGCGGTAGACGGTGCCGAGGCTTATCTTCGGCAGCTCGGCGCGCACACGCGAATATATCGTGTCCGCAGTCGGGTGATCGCGAGCCGCTTTTACGACTTTCAGAACAGTATCACGCTGTGACGAATATCTCATATTGCTTCCTCTCAGTTCATAATCAGTAATGATTACTGTTATTAGTATATCATACTTTTTATGATTGTCAACACTTTTTTAAAAAATTTTTTAAGGCGTGATCCGATTTGTTGTGAAATATCTGATACCGAGAGAATAGAGGTGCTTCAGAGTGTCGGTGTTGTCTATCGTCCACGCGGCGAGCGGGATGCCCGCGTCAATGGCGGCGTTTATCACGCTGTCGGTGTTCTTCGCGTTGTTGCCGTTGAATGCCGCGCGCATATTGCCGTGATTTTTGCAAAAGTCAACGGCCTCGTCCGAAAGCTCGCTTGTCAGCAGCCAATAGGTCTGCTCGGGGCACTCCTTATATAATGTGTCGATTATATCCTTGTCAAACGAGATAACAATCGTGCTCTTGCCCTTGGCGGCGTAGTCTTTGAAAAACTCAACGAGCGAGTCGAGATTGTCTTTGCCGATGCTCTTTATTTCAATCATGGGCTTTACATCGGGATAGTATTCGTCGAGCAGAGCCATAGTTTCTTCGAATGTGGGGAGCCTTAGGTCGGTGTAGTTCTCTATATTCGCGCCGTTGTCGATTTTCAGCGCGCTGACTTCGTCGAGTGTATATTTGTTTATCTTGCCGTGACCGTTCGTCGTGCGCTTGAGATCGTCGTCGTGCATGACTATCCACTTGCCGTCGGAGGTCGGCTCGATATCGAACTCGACATAGTTATACTTCGCTTCGCACGCCGCCTTGAAAGCGGGGAGGGTGTTCTCCGGCTCGATTGCGCTCAGACCCCTGTGCGCCGTGAGCGTTATTTCATCGAGGTTTATTCCGCTGACGCTCTTTATCGAGACGGTCTCTTTCGGGCGGATCTTCTTCGTGTGGAACTTCGCGAACAGTCCGCCAGCAATGCCCGCTATCGCGACGGCGCAGAGCACGCAGATAAGTATCTTTGTTTTCTTTTTCATCATTTTTCTCCCTGTTTAAGTATTATTATTGTCTGCCCGGAATTGTCGCCCGGGCGAATTTCCTTTATTCTTTTTGATTCGAGCCCGCTTCGCACGAGGGACTGCAAAACCGTGCCGCCGTTGAAGCCGTGGATTATCTCAAGGCGCGTTATATCCGCCGAGCCGTTTTCGATTAGAGACTCGAGCCGGAATTTTGCTTCGCGCTCGCGCATACCGTGAATGTCAACACAAAGCGTGGAGCTGGTTTTTCTCGTTATCTTCATTTTTGTCTCCGATTTTTTATTTTATTATATATAGTATAAATCACATAAATTTAAAAGTAAAATGAATTTTCTTCTTATTTTGTTATCCGGAGGAATTTTACGGAAAATCAGGGAAATAATATCCTCAAAAAATGGGCGGTGACAAAAATGAAGGATTCACAGATAAGAGTGTGCGGAAGGGCGGCGCAGACGGACTCGGGAGCGGACGGCGCCGTTATGTTCGGCTGCCTCGCGGCGGCGGCTGTCGCCGGGGGATTCATGACCGCTGGGGCGCGGCTCCTGCTCAACGCCTCCGCGGTGACCTCCGCACTCTCTTCCGTGTCGAAGCTGCTCAGCCCCGCTGTCAATGCGGCGGCGTGCATTTTGCTGACCATAGCCGTCTCGGCTCTCATCGCGCCGCTGAGGCAGGGGATGAAGCGATATTTCCTGCTCGGCGCGCTGGGGCAAAAACCCCGTGCCGTCGAATGTACCGCGGCGTTTCGCGGCAAACGCGCTTTTTCTGCGCTCCGCCTGCATATCGCGCTCGCGGCGCTGAACCTCGTTTTGTGGATATTCTTTCTCCTGCCGGGTGCGGCTCTCGCGGCGGGCGGGATATATATGCTTCTCTCGTCAAATGTCGGCATTCTGACGATAGCTGCCGTGCTCACGGGGAGCATACTCATGCTTATATCGGGCTGCATATTCTGCTCCGGCGCGCGGCAGGCGTGGTCTGCGGCGGAGTATATTCTCGCCGCCGATCCGAATGTTTCGATAAAACAGGCTCTGCGCCAAAGCCGCGATATCATGCGCGGGCACTGCCGCGCTTTCGCCCGATTCAAGGCGGGATTTATTCTCTGGTTTCTCAGCTGCGTATTAATTCTGCCTGCATTTTTCGTCGTTCCGTATTACGGCCAGTCCTGCGCGGTGTGGATGACGGAGACCTTGGATTTCAAAAATAAAGTTCTCCGAAAATAAACCGATTTGACAAAGATATACAAAAATATGTTGATTATACGCCATGAATTTGGTATTATATTCCGTGAAATAAATCGGGGCGCGGTAATCCGCCCCGGAACGGAGGACATACAATTGGAAAAGAAAAAGCTCGGAGGGCGGATTCTCTTCAACATCATCCTGTTCGGCTTCATCGGGCAGGTCGCGTGGGCTGTTGAGAACGTCTACTTCAACACATTCCTGTTCAACTACATCGGCGGCACAGCCGACGATATAGCAAAGATGGTCGCCGCGTCTGCGATAGCCGCAGTTGTGACCACATTCATCATGGGTACTCTCAGCGACAAGCTCGACCGCCGCAAAATCTTCATCAGCGGCGGCTACATAATCTGGGGCTTCACCGTCGCCGTGTTCGCATTCATCTCGCGAGAGAATATCGGAAAGCTCTTCAATATTTCCGATACCTCCAAGGTCGTCGCCGCAACGGTCTGCGTTGTTATTATTATGGACTGTGTCATGACCTTCTTCGGCTCAACCTCGAACGACGCCGCGTTCAACGCGTGGGTTACCGATGTCACCGTCCCCGAAAACCGCGGCACTGCCGAAGCCGTTCTGGCGCTTCTGCCCGTGTTCGCAACCGTTATAGTTACCGTCGCTTTCGGCGTCGGAGTTGAGGCGGCAGGCTACCCTGCATGCTTCATGTTCCTCGGCGCGCTCGTCACAATATGCGGAATCATCGGTCTGTTCTCGGTCAAGGATCCGCGCAAGGGCGTAAAACAGAGCACAAACTATTTCAGCGATCTTATCTACGGCTTCCGTCCGTCAGTTATAAAAAATAATGCGGCGCTCTATCTCTGCCTCGCGTCCGCCTGCATCTTCAACACCGCAGTTCAGGTGTTCATGCCCTACATATTCATCTATGTTCAGCACTATCTCAAGTTTGACCTCAACACCTTCCAGATAACCACGCCCATAATCATCGGCGGCGCGGCGGCTGTTGTCGGTCTCGTCGTTGTAACCATACTGCTCGGCAAGCTTCTCGACAAGGTCGGTAAGAGAATATTCGTCTTCCCCGCAGTTCTTCTCTTCGTCGCGGGACTCATTGCCGTTTTCTTTGCAAAGACTCTTCTCACTTTCGTGCTCTTTGCGCTCATTATGATCCTCGGCTACGGTCTTCTCATGATAATCCTCAACGCTACAGTGCGCGATTACACTCCCGAGGATAAGGTCGGTCAGTTCCAGGGCGTCAGACTTCTGTTCACCGTCACTCTGCCCATGATAATCGGCCCGAAGGTCGGCAGCTGGACTATTTCTGAGTTTTCCGGCAGATATGAGCTGGGCACCATGCTCAACGAATACGGCGAGAGCACCCTCGTCCCGATCCCGACGATATTCCTCGTCTCCGCTATAATCGCGGTGCTTATAATCGTGCCGCTTATCTTCCTTGCAAAAGTCACCAAGGAGAAGAAGGCATGAAGAGAATAATATCAGCGTTTCTCTGTGCTGTTATGCTGCTGTGCATCCTGCCGATGTCGGCCTTCGCGCAGGACAAAGTGACGCCGCTGATACTCGTTCAGGGCTATTCCGGTCCCTCGCTGTTCTATGACCTCGGTGGCGAAAACGAGCATCAGGTCTGGGGCATCAATATGGATGACCTCAAAAAGATAGTTATAGCCCGTATCCCCGAGCTCGCAGGCGGTCTTGCCGGAGCGGCGTTCGGTGATTATGAAAGGCTCGTTAAAGTCGTAGGCGAGGCGGGAGTCGAGCTGCTCGAACCCCTGCGCTGCAACCCGGACGGCACTTCTAAATATGATCTTTCAGTCTATCCCGAGGGCGCGGCGAACACCCGCGCATCCGTCCTTAAGGCAAAAGGCGAGGACAAATACATAGCCGAAAAAGAGATCTCTGCCGATCTCATCGAGCGCATCGGCGCGGAGAACCACTTCACTTTCACCGAGGACTGGCGCATGGGTCAGGTTGAAAACGCCGCCAAGCTCGACAAGTTCATTCAGGAAGTGAAGGAGCTCACCGGAAGCCGGAAAGTCAATCTCTACGGACTCAGCCACGGCGGTCAGCTGACTGCGACATATCTCTATTATTACGGCGCAAAGGGCGATGTTGACCGCGCGATAATGGACGCTCCCGCGACCTGCGGCACTCAGCTCGTCGTTGACCTGTTCGAGGGCAACATACATTTTGACGTCGCCACGCTCATAGAGTATGTCGAGATAGGCTTCCGCAAGGAGTACGAATATGAGTGGCTCGTCGAGGCGTTCGGCTTTGACCGCCTCAATCAGGCATTCAACGATATCATTCATCAGTATCTGCTCGATATAGTCATTAACTTCGGCAGTGTCTGGGATTTCGTTCCCCCCGACAAGTACGAGGAGTTCAAGGCAAAATATCTCGACCCGATCGAGAACGCCGAGCTGATAGCCAAGAGCGACGAGATGCACTACAACGCCATGGCTCACATGAACGAGGGCTTGAAGCGCGCTCAGGATGCCGGCACAAAGATAGCGATAATTGCAAATACCGAGCACGATATCGGCACGAGCACCGGAGTCAACTCCGACTATATCATCGACGTCCACTCGGCGTCCGGCGCATACTGCGCCCCGTTCGGCGAGAAGTTCCCGGCGGACTACAAAAAGCAGAACACGGTCTGCAATGACCCGACTCACCGGCACATCTCTCCCGAGCGCGATATCGACGCGAGCTGCGCGTATCTGCCCGAAAACACCTGGTTCGTCAACGGTCAGTTCCACGGAATGTGTCCGTGGGACAGATACACGAGAAATTTCTATCTGACATTCTTCTTCACGGACAGAATAACGGATGTCTACTCCGATCCCGAGTTCCCGCAGTTCAACCTCGGTCAGAACCCAGCGAACGGACTCTATGTCAAATTCGACAAGTCTCCGTCGGGTTTCCACACCTCGAAGGATACCGCGCTGACTATAGAGAGCCTCTCAGAGCAGTACGACACCGAGATAATCAGCGTCAAGGCGGACGGCATGGATACCGACCTCTCGGCGAAGAACGGAACCGTTCTCAAAGTCGGCGAGAGCTGCAAGATAGATTTCAAAAAGCACTCCCTGCCCAAGAGCACCGAGCCGTTCACCGTAACGGTCGTCTATTCGCTCAAGAACGGTCAGGTGCCGTTTGTCAAGAGCCGCACATTTACATTTACGGCGATGAGCGACAGCGAGTATGACAACTATGTGTTCCTCTCAGGCAAGAAAAATACGCCCGCCAGCGCGTCAAACGGCGGCGGAAAAACTCCGCTGACCCCGCAGACCGGCGCACCGATAGCGGTTTCCGCAATAACCCTCCTTGCCGGCGCGGCAATGCTGCCGATAGCCGGAAAGAAGAGAAAGAAATAATATCAAAAGCTCAGGCGCGGCATATGATTGCTGTGCCTGAGCTTGGTTTACACTGTATGAGAGGCAAGTCGAGATAAATATCTGCGACAGATAATTGCCGCAATAGTGCAAATCGGCACCGCCGCATAGATTTATTACTTTAAGCGAAGCGAAATAATTCCTCGGCATCGGCTTACGCCGAGCCGGCTCCCCTGCAGGGGAGCCTAAATAGATTCTGCGATAAATCTCAATTTATCTGTCTAAGCTGACAAACAAACATAAAAAACCGACCGCACAAGCTTGCTGCGGTCGGTTGCTGTCATATAGACATCTTTTTTATTTATTTCAGCTTTCCGTGTTCATTTAGGAAATCCTCGACGAGCTGCGCCGCGTATGCGACGAGCTCGGGGCACGGGCGTTTTTTATAGTCCGCGGTGTTTCTCGGCTCGGGATCGGGGCCGGGCTGAGTTTTCACTCCCGCGAGCAGTTCTCGGCAGATTATCGAGCCCTCGCTCTCTTTGAACTTGTCCGCAAGGGCGCGGACATATGAGTAGAGCTCTTTCTTTGCCTGCGCGCCGTCGGGTTCGTCATAGCCGAAGAAGAGACCTATCGCCATGAACATTCCGCTGACTCCGCCGCAGACCTCGCGCATTCTGCCCATTCCGCCGCCGAACGGCGCGGAGAGCCTGAGCGCGGTTTTGACATCGAGTCCCGCATCCTCCGCAAATGCGCCGAGCACCGCCTGAGAGCAGTTGTATCCCTCGTTGAAAAGCTCGCGCGCCTTGTCCGCGTGACCAGTTTTCATTTTAACGCACTTCCCTTTACTGAGGATTTTTCTCGCCCTTATAGGTGTCGCTTATTTTTTGTCTCGCGTCCCTGACTTCGTTTATGCTCGCGACAAGAGCCTTGTCCGCGCTGCGCAGGACGCTGTCAGCGAAGTTGCTCGCGGCCTCGCGGATATCCGCAGACCACTTCTTCGCCCTCGCAAGAGTCTCGTTTGACTCCGCATTAGCCTTTTTGACTATATCGTCCGCCTGGCGGGTCGCGTTGGAGAGCATCTCCTCAGCTCTCGCTATCGCGGAGTTGACGCGCTCGGTTGCCTCGTTCTGCGAATTGACCTTGAGCTGAGACGCATATGCGCGCGCCTGAGCGGTTATCTCGTTCTCGTCGAGAAGCTTGTTTGCCGTCTGCTGAGCCTTTTCAACTATCGCCGCCGCGTCTGAATTTGCCTTTGCAACAGTCTCTTCGGCAAGCTTATTAGCGCTGTCGACGGTCTTCTGGGCGTTGGCGTTGGCGGCTGAGATTATCTGCTCGCTCTTCGCCTCGGTCTTTTCCACAAGAGTCTGCGCCTTTTCCTGAGCGCGGGCAACGGATGCCGCCGCGTCGCTCTTCGCCTTTTCGATTATCTCGCTGCGGTTGGCGGTTATTGACTTTGCCTGGTCGACCTCCTCGGGGATTATCTCGCGCAGCTGCGCGATGCACTCGCGTATCTCCTCGGCGTTGACCGCGGTCTTTTTGGAAAGCGTTATCTTTGTGCCGCTGTCGAGAATGTTCTCTATCTGCTCCAGAAGGGAATCTATGTTCATTTTGAAGCGCTCCTCTCTCTTATTCTTTTGACAATATCATCATGCACCTCGGGCGGGACAAAGTCCGAGATGTCCCCGCCGAACTCGCAAACCTGCTTGACGACGCTCGACGAGAGGTACATGTAATCCGAATTCGCCGTTATGAAAACGGTCTCGATATTCGGATTGAGTTTCTTGTTTGTCAGCGCCTGCTGGAATTCGTAGTCGAAATCCGAGACGGCGCGCAGACCCTTGACTATCGCTACAGCTCCCTTTTCCTGGGCATATGCGGCAAGAAGTCCGTCGTGCATATCGACAACAACATTGTCGAGATCCTTGACGCATCTTGTTATGAGCCCAACGCGCTCTATCGCGCTGAAATATGAATTGGGCTTGTGATAGTTGTGCATGACGACGACTATGACCCTGTCAAACATGCTCGCGGTGCGCCTGATTATATCAAGATGACCCTTGGTGACGGGGTCGAAGCTGCCGGGGCATATGGCTATTTTCATTCGTCCTCACCCTCCTTGCGGTAAACGGTGATTTTTATCTTTCCGTAGCGGTAGCTGCGATGGAATTTAAGCTCGCCGAAGCTCTCGGACAGTTCCGAATCGACAGGAGTCTCGCATATTGCGCAGCCGCCGGCGGCAACAACATCGGAGAGCAGCTTCATCGAATCGACCACGAGCGAGCTCGCATAGGGCGGATCGAGGAATACTATATCAAACTTGTCCTTCGTCAGCTTCAAAAACGAGAGCGCGTCGGTCTGAACGACCTTGGCGTTGTCGCTGAGCTTCGTGTGTTCGAGATTATATTTGACGGCGCTCAATGAGTCCTTCGACATATCGACAAATGTTGCCGACGCAGCGCCGCGGCTGAGAGCTTCAATACCGAGCTGACCCGAGCCTGCAAACAGATCGAGCACGCGCCTGCCCTCTATCTCAAACTGTATTATGCTGAAAACGGCCTCTTTGACGCGGTCGGTAGTCGGGCGGACATCCTCGCCCTCGAGCGTTCTGAGAACTCTGCCGCGTGCCGTGCCTGTTATAACTCTCATATCATCAGTTCCTTTATACTGCATTTATCTTTTCAATCTGCGGTTTTGCCGCACTGTTATACATATTATTACATTTATAAGCGCCCGTGTCAAGATTCTGGATGCAGAGCGTCGTATATAGTCTGCGCCATTGAGTCGGAGATACCCGACACATTTTTGAGCTCGTCAACACCGGCATTTTTTATGGCGGTCACGGTCTTGAAATGCCGCAGGAGTGCCTTTGCCCGCGACGGTCCGACGCCGGGGATATCCGTCAATGTACTCGAGAGCGCGGAAGCCTTGTGCTTCTGCCTGTGATAGGTCACGGCGAAGCGATGAACTTCCTCCTGTATTTCCGCAACGAGAGTGAACGCGCGGCGTTTTGAAGTGAACGCTATCTCGCCGCCGGATTTCGCTATCGCGCGCGTGCGGTGGCTGCCGTCCTTGACCATTCCGAAAAGCGGGATGTTTTCAAGCCCGTGCTTTTTGAGTATCGGCTCGACTGCCGAAACCTGTCCCTTGCCGCCGTCGAGCAGAATAAGATCGGGCAGGCGGCCGAAGCCCTCGCCACTCTCTTTTTCTTCCTCGTATCTCGTGAATCTTCTGTCGAGCACCTCTGCCATGGAGGCGTAGTCATCCTGACCGGTGAAGCCTTTTATCATGAATCGGCGGTAGCCGCGCCTGTAGGGCTCGCCGTTCCGGAAAACTATCATGCCCGCGACATTGTCGCTTCCGGCGGTGTGCGAGATATCATATGATTCGATGAATTCCGGCGCGGCGGGCAGTCCGAGCATACCCGCAAGCTCGTCGAGCGCAGCGGTCTTTCTGCCGGCGGTGCATGTCAGCGGAGTCAGATACTGCGCGGCGTTTGAGCGGCACATCTCGAAAAGCTTCTTTTGCTCGCCCGCGGTGCTGTGGGATATTATGACTTTTTTGCCCTTCTTTTCGCTCAGCCACCGTTCGAGGAGCTCGCTGTCGGCAACCTCGCCGTCGACCGACACGCGGCGCGGGACAAAATCTCTTATCATATAGAAGCTGCGGATAAGCTCGGCGAGCGTCTCCGCTGTATCCTCGGGCACATCGGTTATGAAATTCTCGCTGTCATAGAGCCTGCCGTCCGCAAAGCGGAGCACGGAGAGACACGCCTTGCCGGACGATGCCGCGCCCGTGACGAGGGCAAAGACATCCTGCTCCCTGACATCGGCGGACATAACTTTCTGCTTGCCGCCGAGACGCTTTATCGCGGCTATTCTGTCGCGCAGGCGCGCCGCCTTTTCAAATTCGAGGTTTTCCGCCGCGTCCTCCATGCGCTTCTGAAGATCCGCGAGCGCGGCGGTTCCGCCCTCTTTTATAAACGCGAGAGCGTCCTCGACCGCTTCGTTATACTGCGAAAACGGCACCTTGCCGCTGCACACGCCGCTGCACTGGCCGATAAAGAAATTGAGGCACGGGCGGCTCTTCCCAAAGTCGCGCGGGAATACTTTATTACACTGTGGCAGGCGGAATATTTTTTTAGCCTCGTCGACGGTATTGCGCGCGGCGAACGAGCTCATATAAGGGCCGATATACTTTGCGCCGTCATCTTCGCGCTGGAGCACGGCATATATGTTGCGCCACTTGCCGGGCGTGACTTTTATATATGAATAGCCCTTGTCGTCTTTTAAGAGAATATTATACTTCGGGGAATGCTGCTTTATAAGGCTGCATTCGAGCACGAGGGCTTCAAACTCGCTGTCGGTGAGAATGACATCGAAATCATCGACGTTTTCGACCATCTTGCGCACTTTTACCGTATGATTATGCTCTGAGCCGAAATACTGGCTGACTCGGTTCTTGAGTGCCTTCGCCTTGCCGACATATATTATCTCCGAACTGCTGTTTTTCATCAGATAGACGCCGGGGGTCAACGGAAGCTGCATCGCCTTTTTGCGAAGCTCCTTGATTTTCGGGTTCATTCTCTCACCTGCCTTTTGATGCACATTTTTGACACATATATTATACTATAAAAATGCGCCGACGAACAGGGGCGCAAAAAAATTATATTTTGGGTCATTTTTCCGCAACAATTTGTTGCTATTATCAAAATGTGGGGATATATCTCCGCGGAAAGGAATATATAAAAGATGAAAACAATCGGCAACATTGTCTGGTTTATCTGCGGCGGATTTCTTGCGGCGCTGATGTGGCTGATGAGCGGTCTCATATGCTGCGTCACGGTCGTGGGCATACCGCTCGGCAAGCAGTGCTTCAAATTTGCGCGTCTGTCTGCGGCTCCGTTCGGCAAGGATATAAGATTCGGCGGCGGCGCACCGAGCTTCATTGCCAATATTTTATGGATAATCCTGCTCGGCTGGGAGAATGCAGTCTACTGCGCCGCGATGGGCGTTGTCTGCTGCTGCACAATAATCGGCATCCCGCTCGGACTCCAGTATTTCAAATTCGCAAAGCTCGCATTCATGCCTTTCGGCTCAGAGGTGGTTGACTGCTGACATATGAAAAAACGAACGGCAAAAAGAATTCTTATCATCTGCCTTGTCATTGCCGCTGCGGCGGCTCTGACGGCGGGAATAGTTATGGACAGCATGCGCGTTGATGTCTGCCTCGACCCCGGTCACGGCGGAGACGACTCAGGCGCTCAATACGAGGGCAGGCTCGAAAAGGACGACAATCTCGAGCTCGCGCTGGCGGTCGAAAAAGAGCTGAAAGCGCGCGGAGTCAAGGTCTGCATGACGCGCGACGACGATACTTTTATCTCCCTCGCCGGGCGGTGCAGAAAGGCGAATATCCGTCAGGCGAAGCTCTTTGTTGCGCTTCACCGCAACAGCGCAGAGAATGCGCACGGCGTTGAAATATGGATTCATTCGGACTCGCCGCCCAAGGACACCGCGCTCGCGCAGAATATCTGCGACGCACTCGCCACCGCCGGGATATCCGAAAACAGGGGCGTTAAGTCCGGCTTTGCGCGCGAGGACGGAGAGAACTATTTCGTCAACAGCCGCACGAATATGCCAAGCTGCCTCGCCGAGATAGGATTCATAACCGACGACGGCGACAACCGCCTGTTTGACGACAACCTCGATGCTTACGCCGAGGCGATAGCGGACGGAATCGCAAAGACGCTGAACGAGATATAAAACCGACCTATAAATCATAGGTCGGTTTTACTGTTTTATGAACACCTGCGAATATATGGCTGATTTTTATCTCGTCAATACTCTGACCCACTTGAAGCGGTTGACTTTGACTATCGCCACGAAGCATTTGAGTATCTGATCCGCCTTGAGCAGGGCGAAGGTGACCGCGGGCGGGAACTTGAAATAAAACGCCGAGAGCGCGGAGAGCGGGAGCACGATGCACCACATGAAGACAATATCGTTGAAAAAGACGAAATTCGTATCTCCGCCGCCCGAGACTATGCCCGTGAGGCACGGCATTTCATACGCTGTGCCTATCGCCGTGACGCAGAGAATGAGCACGAATATATTTGCGAGCTCCGCCGTCTCGGCCGAGGCGTTATAGACCGAGATTATCGGCTTTCGGACTAAAAACAGCACAAATGAAGTCAGCACACCGATAATTAAAAACATCAGCTGCATGGTCTTTGCGCCGCTCCTGACCTTTTTCATGTCTCCCTCGCCGACCGCCATGCCCGTCATGACGCGCGCCGCGTCACCTGTCGCATAGGCAATGACCGAGGTGCACTGGAACAGCGTCTGCGATATGCTTGACGCCGCGATGCCGGAGGCTCCGAGCCTGCCGAGTATCGCCGCCTGAACGGACATCGCAACGCCCCAAGAGACATTCGAGAGCAGAAGCGGCACGCCCGATTTCATGAAGTCGGCTATATAACTGCGCTCGAGCGCGAAGACATCTTTGATTCTGAGCTTGAGCTTCTTGTCGATGAATCTGCAATAGATTATGCTCGCGATAAACTCGACTGCTCTCGAAGTCAGCGTCGCATATGCAGCGCCCTTCACTCCGAGCTCGGGCGCGCCGAAGTGGCCGTAGATGAGAGTATAGTTAAGGCAGATATTTATAAGCAGGGTCGAGAGCGAGATGTAGAAGCCTATTCTTACCGTCTCGACGCTGCGCATGACTCCGAGCAGAGAGTTTGAAATCGAGAACATCAGATATGAAAATACCATTATTTTCAGGTATTCCACGCCAGCCGGAATGATGCTCTGCTCGTTTGTCAACAATCCCATGACCCCATAGGGCACGAACCAGACTATCGCGGACATCACCGCGCTGAGCAATAAGCTTATCCAGAAGCCGACCGCGAACACGCGCTTTATCGGCTCGGTTTGACGTTTGCCCCAGTACTGCGAGATGATAACGCCCATTCCGGACGCGGTGCCCGTGACGACCATCTGCAGAAGAAACTGCACCTGATTCGCTATCGCAACGCCGCTGAGCGCCGTCTCGCTGTAAGCTCCGAGCATGATATTATCCGCGAGATTGACGCCGTAGACGATAAGATTCTGGAGCGCTATCGTCATGGTCATCGTGAAGAAGTCGCGGTAAAATTTCTTGTCGCGTACCAACATTTTCATTCCCCCAAAAGACACATACCGCCGTATTATAGCACTTACCGCGCGGCTTGACAACACCCGACGGATATACTATAATCTTGTCGAAACCTATATGGGAGATGTTGAAATGAAAAGGCTCAGAAATATATTCTGCGCGGCTCTTGCGCTGCTGCTCGCAATGTCCTGCGCGGCGTGCTCGAAGAGTGCCGATAACGAGACTACCTCAGGCGCGGAGTCGGACACGCAGGTCACCGTTATATCCGCCGACGGCACAACGGCAAAGACCGTTATTTCAAACGACGGTGGCACGCTCGCACAAAATGGCGAGACGAAAAATCAACCCGCGGCGGGCGGAGACAATGCTCGGGAGCCGGAAAGCCCGGACGGCGGCTCGGGTCAGCGCGAAACCGTGCGCGTCACGATAACCGAGGGCATGACTCTGACTCAGATATTCAAAAAGTTAGAGTCAAACGGCGTGTGCTCGTTTAACGATTTGATGAAGACCGCCGAGAGCTACGACTACAGCTACTATCCGCTTATAGCCGCAAGGCCGGCAAACACAAGGGCGTTCAAGCTCGAGGGCTACCTCTTTCCGAATACCTACGACTTCTATAAAAACGAGAAGCCGCAGGACGCGATAGGGCGTTTCCTGCGCGTGGGCGAAAAATACATAACCTCTGCCGACAGGGCAAAGGCAAAATCCATGGGCTATTCGATGGATCAGGTGCTGACCGTCGCGTCGATAATCGAAAAAGAGGGCGCGAACCCCAACGAAGTCAGAAAGATAGCCGCCGTCATATATAACCGCCTCAAGGCGGGTATGCAGCTGCAGATGGACTCGGGCATCTACTATATCGAACGCAGCGTCAAACCCTATATCTCCGGCGACGTCAACCGCTACAACAGCCTGTATAATATGTACAAATGCAAGGGTCTGCCCGCAGGCCCGATATGCAACCCCGGCGCGCGGACGATAAATGCGGCACTCGATCCGGCGGATGTATCTTATCTCTATTTTTGCCACGACTCGAGTGCAAAATACTACTATGCCGACACATATGAGGAACATCTCGAAAATCTGAAGAAAGCCGGAATTGCGTCATAAGTTGCGAATGTGTTGAATAATTCACAGAAAATTCACGCATTGATTCTCTTGAAAGTATAAAAAACAGCTTTCGGTGGTATAATTGTAACAAATTGTACTAAAGTACATTTTTGTACTCGGAGGATGATTTTTATGCAAAGAACACCGTTAAAAGACAGGAAATTGCCCGACTACACGCGGGGAGAAGAGATTTTCAACATGGTCACGCACATAGTCGGCGGCGGACTTGCGGTAGTTATTTTAGTAGCCTGCGTAACGGTCGCGGCGATACACAAAAACATAGCGGGCGTCATAACCTCGATAGTCTACGGGCTGTCTATGATAATGCTCTATACTATGTCGAGCGTCTACCACGGCGTTCCGCGCAGCTACGCGAAAAAAGTGCTTCAAGTCATTGACCATTGCACGGTCTACTTTTTGATAGTCGGAACCTACACGCCCATAGCGGTCTGCGCGCTGACAAAAGTCAGCAAGGCGGTCGGCTGGACGGTTTTCGGTGTTGTATGGGCTCTTGCGGCGGTAGCGATAACGCTGACGGCGATAGACCTCAGAAAATTCCGTGTATTTTCGATGATATGCTACATCGGCATGGGTTGGTGCATAATCTTTGCCGTCGTGACGACCTACCGCGCGTTGGGGCTCGTGGGCTTTATACTGCTTGTCGCGGGCGGCGTGCTCTACACGTTCGGCGCGATACTCTACGGACTCGGCGTAAAGCGCCGCTATATGCACTCGGTTTTCCATATTTTTGTCATTCTCGGCAGCCTCGCGCACTTCTTCTGCATAGTGCTCTATGTGCTGTGAGAAATGAAAATCGCAATCATACAGCCGCAACAATTTAAACTGCTGCGGCTGTTTTTACGTTTATGTGATTGAGAAAGCAGGGGCGTTACAGATTCCGTCAATGACAAGTGCGCCGATGCTGTAAATCTCAATTTATAATAACCCCAAACAAAAAAGCCAAGCTGCAAAACACAGCTTGGCTTTGAATCTTTTTGCTTTAGTTACTGCTTGGGCGAGAAATAGACTTTCCCGGGTTCGAGTGTCTTGCCGTAGATGCTGTAGAGCTCGTGGACGGTGACGAACTCAAATCCCTCGGCGTGCAGCTCGGCGGCTATCTGCTCGAATGCATCGGCGGTCATGTCGTAGAGATCGTGCATGAGGACTATCTCGCCGCCGGTCGCGTGGTCGACGACGGAGGAGATTATCTTCTGCATGTCCGCGTTGCGCTGAGCCTGAGTTCTGCCCGACCCCTGCCTGTCCTTATATTTCCAGTCCTCGGTGTCAATGCACCACTGGATGAGCGGGAGGTCGAAGTCCTTCTGAATTCCCTTGTAGTCGCCGTAGGGGACTCTGAACAGAGTCGGCTCAACGCCGATGACCTCTTTGACTATGGCGTTCGTCTTGTTTATCTCCTGCTTGCGCTCCTGCGCACTTATCTTCCTGAGATTCGCGTGGCTCCATGAGTGGCTTCCTATTTCGCATCCCATCGAGTAGGCGCGCTTGACCTCCGCCGAGTAGCTTCCGACGCGCGTGCCGAGGACGAAGAACGTCGCCTTGCCGTTGTATTTCTGGAGCGTGTCAAGGATTCTGTTAGTCGCGATCTTGCTCGGACCGTCGTCGAATGTGAACGCGATATATTTGACCCCCGCGGGGAGATTCGGCTTTTTGTGCTGCGTTGTGCTCTCGGGCTTGGTTGAACTTTGCTGTGTGGTTTCTGTGACTGCCTCTGCGCCGAGCAGAACCTTTGCAGCTTCGGCTGAGAATATAGGCTTTATATCATTGAGCTGGAATACAGCTTCAACGCAGCCTTTGTCTTCGTCGAAGAGAACGCCGGAGTCAAAATAGAATGTTAAGCTGTCGGAGCTTATCGAGAATTTTGTGAAGTTCTTCTTGTCGGCTGAGGTATTTTGCTTGAACTTATCCGAGCCTACGCCCGCGTTGAACAGGCGGTTGGCGGTGAAATAGGATACAACCCGCATGCTGGCGATTTTCTCGTAGCCGTCAGAAAAAATATCGTCCGCGCTCAGCTGCTTGCCGGATGGGATATCAAAGACGAGCGTCTCTATGCTGTCCGTCTTGATGCTCTTGTCTGGAATGTCGGTCTTTATCTCGAACACGATGCTGACATATTTGTTCTTTCCGTTGTCCGTCACAAGATAGCTCTTGTAGTCGGCGCTCAGCGTCGGCAGTTCGCCCTTGGGCTTCGAGTTCGGCACTTCTTTGACAAACCCGTCGGCTATCTCCTGCGCCGCCGCTTTTATCCGGCTGTCTATCGCCTCAACGCCTATCGCGGGGTAGTGAATGCCATAGGCGTAGTGATTTTCGTATGTTATCATCGACTGGGTCTCGCCGACCTCCCTGTCCTGGGCGGTGTGCTGGAACTTGAGATTCAGCTCCTCTTTTTGCTTATCGCTTTTGACCGCACAGCCCGCCGCGCCGAATATAAACAGCACGGTGCACATCAGAGCCGTGAGACGGCGAAATAATTTTTTCATATCGTTTTTCCTTTCCGTAAAAACTTACGAACAGCTGAGAACAGCTGATATTATAGTATAAAATGTCGAACTTTGCAACAAAAGCGCGCAAACTGTAACCTGCTGTTACACTCTGTTATGGATTTGTAATTTGTGCGGGTGTCTATATCCTATTCACTAAAACGGCTGAATTGACCTCAAAACTGCAGATAAATACCGCGAAAGCCTGTCTTTTTTTGTCTTTTGTTCCGAAATCGGCGCGGATATGGCTATTTTTCTTTTTGAGAGTAACAATTTATCGGCATTTTAGTATAATAAAGTATCTTCAATTTTAAAAGGGGAGAGCCTTATGACAAAAGTCGTCAAGTTCGGCGGAACTTCGCTCGCAGAGGCGAAGCAGTTTCTCAAGGTCGCCGACATAATCAGATCAGATCCCGACCGCCGCTATGTCGTGCCGTCTGCGCCCGGCAAGCGTTTCAGCGGAGATACAAAAGTTACCGATATGTTCTACGCCTGCTACGATTCCGCATCGAGAGGCGGCGATTTTGAAGAGATATTCCAGAAGATAAAGAACCGCTACAATGATATAATTTCCGGACTCGGGCTCGATATGTCTCTCGAAGATGATTTTGAGCATATACGCCTCAATTTTATCGGACGCGCCGGCCGCGACTATGCCGCATCGAGAGGCGAGTATCTCAACGGCAAAATAGTTGCAAAGCTGCTCGGCTTCGCGTTTATAGATGCCGCCGATGTTATATTCTTCGACGAGAGCGGCAAATACGACGCAAAGCGCACGATACCCATTCTGCGCGAGCGCCTGAGCTATACTGAGTACGCAGTCATTCCCGGCTTCTACGGTTCGATGCCCAATGATACTATCCGCACATTTTCTCGCGGCGGTTCGGATATAACAGGCTCGATAGTCGCGGCAGCGGCTGACGCCGATCTCTATGAGAACTGGACGGATGTCTCGGGCTTCCTCATCGCCGACCCGCGCGTCGTTGATAATCCGCAGGTCATGAAGACCGTTACATACAGGGAGCTGCGCGAGCTTTCGTATATGGGCGCGACTGTTATTCACGAGGACGCGATATTCCCCGTCATGCAGAAGAAGATTCCGATCAGAATAAAGAACACCAACTCCCCGGATGACGCCGGCACGCTTATCCTTGCCGACACTGACGAGCCCGCCGAGAACACCGTCACGGGCGTGGCGGGGCGCAAGGGCTTCTCTTCGATAAACATTGAAAAATACCGCATCCACGACGAGTGCGGAGCGGTGCGCAAGATGCTTGAGGTGCTCGAGGAGCACGGCGTGAACTTCGAGCATATCCCCTCGGGAATCGACAACTTCAGCATCGTTGTTGAGACTACGAGCCTCGGCGACGAGACGGATGATATAGTCTACGATATAAAGAAAGTCACTTCGGCGAGCAGCGTGACGGTCGAGAACGGCATCGCACTCATCGCGGTCGTCGGACGCTCGATGAAGTCCACGCGCGGCGTTGCGGGCACAATATTCTCGAGCCTCGCCAAGGAGAACATCAACATAAAGATGATCGACCAGGGCTCGAGCGAGATAAACATCGTCATCGCCGTCGCGGAGCGCGACTACGAGCGCACGATAAACACGATATATTCGGCATTCGTGAAATAAATAAAACAACAAAACGACCGGCGGCGGGAAAAGTCCCTGCCGCCGGAGCTGTTATTTGAAGAATATCAGTGAAAAGTGAAGAGGTAAGAGTGAAGAAGTAAAAACGGGCAATAAGGTGCGTAAACAGGGGTAAAAACGAAGAAAAGGTGCGCAACTTGGGATTTGTTGATTATATCGGTGTTCCAACTTCAATTAAGTTACCATCCAAATCGTAGAATCTGACCACCTTTTGTCCCCAACTGTGTGTCATCAGGTGATTGACATATTCGATTTCAGGGTAAAGTGTTTCAAGACGCTCTACAAATTGCTCTATATTGGGCTCTTCAAAATACAGCTCAGACTGATTACTGTTTGGAATTACACTTCTTTTTGTGAATTGTTCCCAGTATCTCGATTCCTGTAAATATAAATTATTCGTCAATTCCATATTCCCATCGTTGTCTTGAAGCAGTTGAAATCCAAACATATCACTATAGAACTTTAACGCACGGTTACAATCTTTAACAACTATAAGCGTTCCTTTGTATTTCATATACGTTCACCTCATCAAAATCCTGTTTATTGAACTGATTATACAGCAGAAAGGACGGATTGTGAAGTGAAATATCCTTCGAATGTGAAAGAATGACCTTCGGCCATTGTGAAATTTTCCGCTTGCGCGGAAGGTGAAATGAAATAAATCCACCAACGCCCGCAGGCATTTCACACGCCGCAGGCGTATTTCACTTGCGAAGCAAATTTCACAAATCCCGGAAGGGATTTATTTCACTGAAAAGAAATACGGGCAAAAAGGTGCGTAAACATAGGTAAAAACGAAGAAAAGGTGCGTAGAAATAGGAAATCAATCTAATATTTTAAGCATATTTTCAGCAATCAGTTCTACACTATAACGAACCATTCCATCATTACTGCCATTTTTTCCAAACAATTCAGAGATAACGCCTTTATTTGTAACGTTAATACCTTTTATGGGCTTTCCGTTCTGTGTTTTTCTTTTGATTGGGATGGTGTTTGTATCAGCTTCTTTTAAAAATTTGACTGCTACTACAGTTTTTCCATTTTCCTTTCCTGTGAGCAATTGTGCAAATCTATAATCTCCGCAGTCGTTGATAAGATCACAGGCTACTGCGTTAAAATCCAGTTGCCCTCTTCCTATGCTTACGAACGGCACATTATTCCCGCTCGTTTGACTTATTTTTACCACATTCCACTCCATTTCATCAACTCCTTTGATTTATTATTTATATCATATCGCAAATTTCTGCTTCTGTCAATTATTTTTTTGGTATTACTTATTTTTATTGTTGTTTTGTGCGGCATCTCTTTTGTTCGCTGCATATTATTGTTACGAAAGTGATACAACCTTCGGTTGATGATATGCGCCTACGGCGATGATATACACGCTGACGCGTGATGATATACCAAGCCTGCAGCTTGGATAAAAAAAGAAGTAACTTTTGGTAGACAAAAGTTACTTCTTTTCTGGCCCGCCCGGAGGGATTCGAACCCCCGGCCTTCAGAATCGGAATCTGCTGCGATATCCAGCTTCGCTACGGGCGGATGTGCGAATATTATAGCACAGAAGAAAGCCGGAAGCAAGAGCGACGGACGCGCGGCGCGAAAATATTTTTCCGACGGTCAACAAAATTGGAAAAAGCTCTTGCAAAAAAGCGAAGTCTCGCTTATAATATATGAGCTGTTGATTTTTCTGCTACTGTGGCTCAGTTGGTAGAGCAGCTGATTCGTAATCAGCAGGTCGCCGGTTCGAGTCCGGCCAGTAGCTCCAGAAAAGGCACTTGCTTTTGCAGGTGCTTTTTCTTTTTTTATTTTGCTTGTTGTACTGTACTTTGATAAAAATAAAAACAGCCTTTGTCAAAGACAAAGACTGTTTATGGAGCGGATGACGAGGCTCGAACTCGCTACCTCCACCTTGGCAAGGTGGCGCTCTACCGGATGAGCTACATCCGCAACTGCAAGAGAGATTATAACAAAGAGACTCGCCTTTGTCAAGAAAAAATTGAAGTTTTTCGTATTTTTATTTTGAGCCTTTAAAAGACCCGGAGTTTCTGAATTTGGATAGGCTGAAAATCGCGGTAAATAACAATTGACAAATAAACTAACCCCCAAAAACATTTAATTTTTGGGGGATAGTTTTATGGTTGTTTCGGTTTGTTGCAGGTAATCAAATTTTCCCGGTCGCAGTAACTTTTAATATTTTCTTACTATCTTACCGTCAAACAGTTTTTCAAATTCTTCGAGAGTTCCTTGTGTGAGCAAATCTTTTTGGCAAACGAAATTTCCGCTTTTCTTTCCCATTGGAAATGACAAGAAGTAGAACTCCCCGTAATCATAAGCTGTTTTTACTAATTCGACACCTCTGCTCTCGCTTTGCTTATCGGAAATACAAATGAGATTATCATCTATAACATATATTCTTTTAGGAGTTATTTCTTTTCTTCCCTTTGGGGTTTTAATGCGAACCGCTATCATGGCATATGCAAAAACCGCACAATATCCGTAAAATATTGAAAATGTCTGAAAAATTCTCATCAGCATAAAAATCAAAGGCAATACCATTACCAAACCAAAAATAAATGCGTTTTGCATATAAGTAACATACTTCTTGAAAAAGAATTTTTCTGATGCTCCAGTAAGATATCCGTTGAATTCAATCATATATTTCTCCTCATTGTACTTTGTTTTGAAAAGCAAATAACAGAATACTTGATAAGACTAACTACTAAACCGCAGAGGGCTATCGCTCCGCATATTAAAGTCCCAAACACTTTTAATTACACACAGCAGATATAAATATTATATATAAGCAGTGCAATCAGAAGCAACCAAAAGCCTATCTTCATTGCATTAGCTTTGGAAAGATGCTTTTTTCTGTATGCAATTATTTTTTCGTAGTCCGCTTCGGGGATATGACGGGTTAGATAAATATAATACATGGCACTTGACAGCCATACATACACATGAAATTGCTCGCCGTTGCCTTTATGAAATTGCGGACTTATATTTTCCAACAGATCTACATCGTCCCATTTTTTTACTCGAGCCTTGCTGTAGAAATGTCTTGTAAGTATAAAATACTTAAAGTCTTCTTTGGCGGCTGCTTTTTGAAAAATCAGTATGCATCCGAATTTTATTTTAACTATCTGATATCCGTATTCATACATTCTGTTCAGATAATCTCTCAGTCTTTCAATTCGAGTCAACGCAAAAGGAAAAAATCTTATAAGATTTTTTTGATTATCCATTTCATCAATCCCTTTGTTAAAAACTTTTTACGGCAGATACAACTCCGGTTGCTGTTTTTTTATAAGTTTAAAAACTCCCCGAATTTTGCATCGATATTGTGAGACTCGGGCTGCGATTTTGTATAAGACAAAATCATATCTTCCCACATTTTCTTGTATTGTTCGTATGTTGAATCCAATAACACGATAGTCTGCGGTTCCATATTGCCGGTTTCCTCGAACACATTCATTACGCTGAATGGCAGGAAGTGTTTGTTTCCCGAAAAAGCGAGACCGGAAATCTCTTTCCAATAAACTTTTCGGGGAGACTTGCGTCCCTGTTTAAAAACGAAAAAATCGTCGTGTATTTCAATATAATCTCCTGCGCCCATTATCGTATAAATCGTTATAAAAGCAAACGGGATTATTGCGCATACCAGCGCTGTCAGTAGCACTCGTATTGAATAAAACCTGATTATCACTGCGATTGCGATAAGAAGAATTGCAAGACATATCGATAGCAGCAGAGCCAAACTTTTTGGATTTCTTTTGTACTTCTTATTCATTGATATCCTTTCCCGTATAATAAACATGGTTGTTTCTGCGACGCCGTTGGCGTCACGGCATTCATTTGTTGTTCTTTTAGAATAGCTTTTCATATTTCTTCATTTCTTCAATTGAAATGTCAAGCTGGCAGTTGGGGCAGTGAAAATATGCTGTTCTAAATTCAACATCGCCCCTTAAAAATGTATCGCCGACAGAAAAATCATATTTTTTGCTTCCAAAGAATTAGAGTTTACGGTCTTGCTTATATACCGTAATTCTAACTTCCTCCCGCATTTAGGACAGAAGTGTTTTTTTCAGACGTGTATAGAAAAGATCCGCGTTACAAATATGTTTTATTGCTGTTTTCACAATCTATCTCATCTCGCTGTGCAGGTTTTATCATAGATACGAGTCCTGCACCAAATGACTCTGAATCGACATTAGGTGATGTTTGCCGGTACATTGTATTAAAACTTTAAATAGCCTTGCCGTTTCCAAACATCTAATGTTGTCTGCGCTTCAAAAGCTAAAATGGGGTTAGTCTTATTTTTTGCTAATGATGACAAAACTTTTTTGGCTTCTGAAACATATACGCCGAATCCTAAACAGTGCGCCGCGACAAGAGCTTTGGTTTGGTCATTTCCCGTCGCTAATAATTCTAACAAAAATGATTTGTCCGGCTCATCTTCGATTTGATGAAACAATTTACTCAGTTGCTTCATTGCGGCATTATGCCGCTTAACACCTTCTTTTGTAGTGTAATCATTTGAATCTGCACATAAATTTGCACAATATAAAAGATACAATTCTTTATAATCCGTCATCATTTTTTTACTCCAAATGTTTTTGCATACACCTAATCTTAAATATTCATTATGAAAGAGTGCTGTTATCTAAAAGTATTGTGAACCCTATAAATCTTATAAAGACCAAAACGCCGATACATATTGTGAAAAAACACAGTATACCGTGCCATGGCTGCTTTTTAACTTTTATACTTAACAAAATCATAAATATAACTATCAAAAACAAAGCAAACAACGACACTGCATCAAATGCTATCCTGTTTTCCAGAAGTCCCGGAATAAAGGGTGCCGTAGTAGATATAAGCATCGATATGACAGGAAGCAATATCATAATTTTAGTAGATGTTTTTGTTTTCTTTATTTTTTCAAAAAGTTCGGCAATTTTTTTCTTGAGCAAAGCCAATCATCCTTTTGGTGATTTGTTATGTTCGGCCTTTTTGCGAAAACTGATAACCAAATATATTGCAAGTACCGCCAGCCACAACATTGAAATCAAAATTCCTATTTTAACTATGTAATCAAGAAGCGGCATTTGATATATCACTTTGCCGTCGTCTTTTACTATTCTGCTTCTGCCAAAGTTTTTTTGCATTTTGTAGGTGCTGCCGTTCAATGAGAAAGAGTCCTTGTTACTTTTGAGTTCATTGAACAGCGAGGTATCCGTATCTTTATAGCTGTTGATAACATTTCCGCTTAGATCCGTGATATAAACGGTCTCGGCAGTTGATATCAAAATTTCATCATTTTGAATAGTGAAAGCATAGGCTCTTGACGTGTGCGCGTCAACGGAATATAGCAAAGAACCTTCTTTGTATACATTGATTTTGCCGTACTCGCCTAAATATAAATTCTCGTTTGAGTCCAGCGCAAACCCCTCATATGAAGTGACTACCGTACCGGAACCTATCAATGATATTGAGATAAGCATAACAAAGAAAATTATAAATAATGAAACTATCGAAAAAAGTGATAAACGCTTTATCTTTTTTCACCATCCAATCCTGCTTTGCTGTTTTACTATTTTATTTTCCATCCCTGCCGATAAGATTGCGCTCGGCGTTGACGATGAAGTCCTGGATGTTCGTCACAACGCCCGTGATGCTCAGGCTTCCTCTGTCCTTGAGCTTGTTGACGGCGAACTCCGACACATCGACAACATAGAAATATACGGGTCTGACAATGCCGTCCACCACCTGATATGACGGGGTCATGTTGCCCGTCGCTATCGTGTGCAGCTGGGTGGCGAGGGCTATTACCGTCGTCGCCTCGCTCGTGTGCTTGCGCATGGCGTCCTGCGCGGCGTATACATTCGGTATCACATCGGGAAGAGGACCGTCGTCGCGGATGGAGCCCGCGAGCACATAGGGAATATTGTTCCTGACGAGCGCCTGCATGATGCCCGTGCGGACGTTGTTCTGCTCGACATAGTTCTTTATTCCGCCCGCTTTGCGGACAAGGTTTATCGTGTGCAGGTGATGGTAGTGCCCGTTCGGGACATTGTGCTTTGTGTATATGTCCTGCCCGAGCCCGGTGTGGAACAGATCGCCCTCGAGGTCGTGCGTCGCGAGAGCGTTGCCCGCAAAGAGCGCGTCGCAGTAGCCGTTGTTGATGAGCGATTCCATGGCGGCGCGGGAGTCGTGGTCAAACACGCAGGCGGGACCCAGCACCCAGACTATCTTGCCGTGGTCTCGGTCGTGGCGCAGGATATCATAGAGGCGGTCGTAGTCGCGGGAATACGAAGTCTCGCGGCTCTGTCCCATCCTGAACGCGAACGCCTGATCGGCGCTGTTCTCCGGGGCGGAGAAACCGTCCGCGTGGACAAAGATGCCGTCTCTGCCGTCGTCCGTGCGGTTGACGACTACCTCGTCGCCCTTTTTTATATTCCTCATCTCGACGGCGTAGGGCATGCCGTCTTTTATCACGACGGAGCAGTCCATACGGCTGCCCGTGAGCATCTTCCACTCGCCGTTTATCTTGAAATATTCGGGGTATATTGTAGTCGCGTAAAAATTCTCCGGGATGTAGCCGTCCCCCGCCTTTTCGGTCGTCACATCGGGGAATGATATAAACGGCTCGCGGTCGAATTTCGGGGGAGTATATTTTTCCGGCTTGAACATAGTATCACCTGTTTTTGTTTTTGTTTAGTATATAATATCATGCGCGGGGGTATAAATCAATCGCGGGATTGACACAAAGCGTCACGGACTATATAATCCATATGTAGGAAATTATATATCGGAGGGTCAATATGCGCAGTATTATATTCAGATGGGTCATGCGCTTTGCCGCGGCTGCGGTGAACTTGTGCTCAAAAACGCAACCGACCCCAACACGGTCGTTTTCTATGAGATAAGCATCAAATAACCCCAACGGAGGAATTGGTATGAAATTCTGTGATATGCCATATGAGAGAATAGATGTCAAGGCGGCGACTGAAGCGCTAGATGCGGCGGCGGAACGCCTCAGCGCGGCAAAGACTATCGAAGAGGCGGAGAAAGCTTTTTCGGAGCGTGAAAAAATAATCTCCCATGTTCAGACGATGAGCACGATAGCCTATATCCGCCACACCGTCAACACCCTCGATGAGTTCTATGAGAAAGAGAACGACTTCAACGACGAAAACGCCCCGCTTATTGAGCAGAGCGAGCAGAAGTTCACCGAGGCGATGCTTGGAAGTCCGCTTCGCGCGCAGCTTGAAGAGAAATACGGCAAGCTGATGTTCGTCAATGCGGAGCTTTCGCGCAGGTGCTTCTCGCCCGAGATAATCCCGGATCTGCAGGAGGAAAACAAGCTTTCGAGCGAATATCAGAAGCTGATAGCCTCGGCGCAGATAGATTTCAACGGCGAAAAGCTGAGTCTTTCCCAGCTCAGCGCATATAAAGAGAACGCCGAGCGCGATACCCGCCGCGCGGCATACGAGGCGGAGAGCGGGTTCTATATGGCTCATGGCGACGAGCTCGACAGAATTTTTGACAGCCTTGTAAAATGCCGCACACGCATTGCAAAAAAGCTCGGCTTCAACACCTTCACCGAGCTTGCATATTGCCGCCAGACGCGCAACTGCTATGACGCAAAGGATGTTTCGGCTTTCCGCTCGCGCATCGTGCGCGATATAGTGCCGGTCGTCTGCCGCCTCAAGGAGATGCAGAAAAAGCGCATCGGCATAGACAACATGAAAATATACGACGACCCGTTCGCCTTTAAAGAGGGCAACCCGAAGCCCGACGGTTCGTCCGAGGATATCCTCGCCGCGGGAAAGAAAATGTATGAGCAGATGAGCCCCGAGACGGGGGAGTTCATAAACTTTATGTATGACAACACTCTCATGGATGTCCTGAGCGCAAAGGGCAAGGCTGCAGGCGGCTACTGCACGGAGATACTCGAATACAAGTCGCCGTTCATCTTCTCGAATTTCAACGGCACTTCGGGCGATGTCGATGTGCTCACCCACGAGGCGGGTCACGCGTTCGCCTATTACAGCGTCAGAGACAAAATGGAGCTTTGCGATCAGATAAGCCCGACTATGGAGTCGTGCGAAGTCCATTCGATGTCCATGGAGTTCTTTGCGTGGCCATGGCACGAGCTGTTTTACGGCTCGGATGCCGTGCGCTCGCGATTTGTGCATCTTGAGAGCGCACTGGTCTTTTTGCCCTACGGCACGATGGTCGACGAGTTCCAGCACATTGTCTATGACTCGCCGGAGCTGACTCCCGCAGAGAGAAACGAAAAGTGGCTCGCACTCGAGCGAAAGTACCGCCCGTATATGGACTTCGGCGATGTCGATTTCTATTCAAACGGACGCGGTTGGCAGAGACAGCTGCACATCTATCTCTATCCGTTCTATTATATCGACTACTGCCTCGCGCAGACTGCGGCGCTCGAATTCTGGTCGCTGAGCCAAAAAGATTATAAAGACGCGTGGCAGAGATATCTGCGTTTTGTATCCTTCGGCGGGAAGAAGAGCTTCAAGGAGCTCTGCGCCGCCGCTGGCATAGACGATCCGTTCGGCGAGCACGCATTGAACGGCGTCGCACGGACGGCGAACGCATGGCTCGATTCAAACGGTTGAAAGAGATCGCGAAATGTGATAAAATACACAGGTAATTTTTGTATATTCTGATGTGAGGAGTATAAGATGTTTAAGTACAGAATGTCCGTCATCGTCCCCGTCTATAACTGCGAGGACTATCTCGCTTCGTGCCTTGACAGCCTTCTGCGGCAGACCATAAGCAAGGATGAACTCGAAGTTCTGCTGATAGATGACGGCTCAAAGGACGGCAGTCTCGGCATATGCAAGGAATATGCCGAAAAATATGATATTTTCAAGGTGTTCTCGCTCGAAAACGGCGGCGTTTCGGCAACGAGAAATTTCGGTATCGAGCATGCGCAGGGTCAGTATATAACCTATCTCGACTCCGACGATACACTCACCGACAATACGCTCAAGACGGTCGCCGATTTCTTCGACAGGCATTTTGACGAGATCGATCTTGTGACCTACAAGATAGTTCCGTATTACGGCGAGCAGAAGTTCGCCCTGCACTACAGATACAAGCTTCTCAAAAAGACGGGCGTCTATGACCTCGAGGATCCCGAATATTGCTATATAACGCAGACGACGATGAACATCTGCGTCAAGAATCTCGGCGAGGGGAAGAATGTTCTTTTCGATACCTCGCTCGCGTTCCATGAGGATCAGAAATACTGCTTCGATGTTCTCAGTGACAAACTCAAAATCGGCTTCTGCAGCCGCCCGGAGTATCTCTATCTGCGCCGCCCCGGCAGCACAACGGGTAAAAAAGGCTACGCCTATTATATCTTTGAAAACACCATGGCTATGTGGGAGGAGATGTTCGGCAGATACGAAGGTCATGTGCCGTCTTATCTCCAGTCGCTCTATATCAATGATATAAACTGGAAGAGCACGCAGGATATCCTGCTGCCCTACAGCTATCCGAAAGATGAGTTCGACAGAGCAGTCGGCAGGATAAATGCCCTGCTTGACAGAGTCGACGACAGCGTCATTCTCAACCACCCATATATGGATCTCTATCACAAGCATTTTTTGCTCAAGATAAAGGGATGCAATAAGCTGAACGTCGCGGCGGACAGAAAACATTTGCGTGTGCTCTATGATGGAGACGAGGTATACAGTGCCGACAGAGTGCCGATAGTCGTGAACTCGTTCAAGGTGTTCGGTGATACTCTGCACGTGGACGCATTTTTGAAGTGCGTCATATTTGACTATGTCGAAAAGCCGCGCGTGTTTATAATAAAAGACGGCGCGCGTGAGGAGATTGAACTGACTCACTCGAACTATGAATATTACCGCGCGGGGATAAAGACCGCCACATTCTGGCGCATGCGCTTTGATATCGATGTCACAAAGACAAAGAGGTTCGAGCTTGAGGTCGAGACCTGCGGCAATACTTACAAGCTCTCTTATTATTTCGGTTCCCATGTTCCGCTGACTCAAGATAAGGGACAGAAAATATTCTTCAGAGATAATAGACGCTATAAAGAGAAAAACGGAGTGTTCACTATCTCTTCGTCTCCGGCTCTCAACAATGCGTTTTATAAACTGCTCGTGGCGTTTTACAATATGCTCTACTTCGGCTTGAAGAACCCGAGGATAGTGTATAACCGCCTGCTTGCGCTGACTTTTAAAGGCAGCGGCCCCATATGGCTCTATCTTGACCGATACGGCGTGTTTGACAACGCATACGATCAGTTCAAGCACGATTTCTCCAAAAAAGACGGCGTTAAGCGCTATTATATCCTCAACGACTGCGACCGCGACAAGCTCGACGAGCGCTTCACTCCCGAGGAGAAAAAGAACGTCGTGATGTTCCATTCGAAGCTTCATAAGCAGCTGTATTTCAACTGCGACAAGATAATCACATCGTTCTCGAATCTCTCGAATGTCTCGCCTTTCGGGGCGGGCCCGACCCGCTGGTATGCCGACCTTGTAAAATTCGAGCTGGTCTATCTCCAGCACGGCATACTCCACGCGTCGCTCAGAAGCCTCTATGACAAGGAGCACTGCTCGATAGACAGAGTCGTCGTGTCGAGCGGCTTCGAGATAGAGAACTTCCAAAATAACTACGGCTTTGCGGAGCGCGAGCTGATAAAGAGCTGCATGCCGCGATATGACAGTATGGAGCCCAGCGGAAAAAAGAAAAATAGAATTGTGTTCTCGCCATCGTGGCGCAGCAATCTTATCGGTGCGCTTGTCAACAACGAGCGCGAAGTGCTGCCCGAGGTGTTCATGGAGTCCGATTTCTTCAAGCAGGTCTCGGCGTTCCTCAATTCCGAGAGACTGCACGACATGCTCGAGAAAAACGATCTCTATCTCGACTTCAAGAACCACCCGATATTCAAATGCTATAACCATCTGTTTGATATAAAGAACGACAGGGTCTGCACGGACAATTTCGATACGAATATAGACGAGTACAGACTGATGATAACGGACTATTCTTCGATAGTTTTCGATTCCGTCTATCTCAACTGCCCCGTGCTCTATTTCGTGCCGGACTATGAGCTGTTCTTAGCGGGCGTGTCGCATAACTACAGGCAGCTCGACCTGCCGCTTGAAAACGGCTTCGGACCGTTCTCGCAGGATGCCGACACTCTGCTCGACCATCTTGAAGAATATATAAACAACGGCTTTGCCCCGCAGGAGCCCTATGCCTCACGCATGAAGGATTTCTTCCTCTACAGAGACGACCACTGCTGCGACAGGCTCTATGACGCAATGATAAACGACTGAAAACGGAGAAAAACATGACAGGGATTCTGCTCATTGACAAGCCCGAGGGCATGACATCGTTCGTTGCGGCGGCGCGTGTCCGCCGGATGACGGGCGTCAAAAAGACCGGGCACACCGGGACGCTCGACCCCATGGCGACAGGCGTTCTGCCCGTCCTGCTCGGCGGAGCGACCCGCTTTTGCGAACTGCTCCCGTCGCATGACAAGGCGTATATCGCATCTTTAAGGCTCGGCACTGTTACCGACACGCTGGATATCACCGGCGAAGTGCTCGAAACGCGGAAAGTAAACGCCACGCGCGCGGATTTTGAATCCGCATTGCAGAGCTTTTCGGGCACGATAGAGCAGGTGCCGCCGATGTATTCCGCCATCTCGCAAAACGGCGTGAGATTATATAAACTCGCGCGGCAGGGGATAGAAGTCGAGCGCGAGAGCAGGACTGTTAATATTTCTTCGATATCACTTGTTGGCTGCAACGAAAAAAACGGCGAATATACAATATCCGTCGAGTGCTCGGCGGGCACATATATCCGCTCGCTCGTCGCCGACATCGGCGAAAAGCTCGGCTGCGGAGCCGTTATGACTGCGCTGCGCCGCACAAAGGCAAACGGGTTCCCGATAGACGGATGCATAACCCTCGATGAGCTTGCGGAACTCGCGCAGAGCGGCAAAATCGAAGAAAAAATTATCCCGATCGAGCAGGCTCTCGACCCTTACGGATTCGTGACCGTCACCGAGCCGCAGGCGCGGAGATTCAAAAACGGCGGCGAGCTGAGCCTTGAGCGGCTCTATCTCAAAGCCCCGCAGGAAAACGAGCTTGTGCGCGTCATTGCGCCGGGAAACGAATTCCTCGGCATGGGCGAAGTATCGGACGGCGAGATAAAAGTAAAGAGACTGTTGATAAAATAACAGCTGATATATTTGATATCTGTCGATAGGGGTGTGCCATATGTACGACCTTGAGAAAGAAAAACGCGAGGCTGTTAAGGCGGGCGAACGCGCGCTTGCGAGCCTCAAAAGCGCAAAAAGTAAGCTCGATGAAGCGAAGAGCTGGGGAGTCGTGGATATACTCGGCGGCGGTATTGTCTCGTCGCTTATCAAGCGCTCGAAGATGGACGACGCGAACGCCTACATGGAGCAGGCGAAGAGAGATCTCGCGGGATTCGGCAAGGAGCTTCGTGATGTGGAAGACTTCAAAGACCTCGGAATAAAAACCGACGGCTTTTTCTCCTTTGCCGACTGGTTCATGGACAGCACCTTTGCCGATTTTGTCATGCAGGACAGAATAAACAACGCGAGGGATCAGGTGAACAAAGCCATTGACCGTGTCGAAAGTGTTCTCAGCCGATTAAAAGCAAAATAATATAAAAGTATCGCCGCCGGAGGTATAAACTCCGACGGCGGTTTATTTTAGCTGTACTGAGTTATGCAAAATAAAACAGCCGCTCGGAGTATCTCTCCGGGCGGCGGTTTCGATTAAAAATCCGGGTGGGGTTCGCCGTGGCGGTACTTGTCCATAATGTCTTTGAACACATCGCCGTTTGACGGGGGAGTCCAGGTTATCGCGTTCGCTCCCGCTTCGACGGTGGCAAGTATGCTCTCCTCCGTCGGACCGCCTGTCGCGATTATCGGGATATCCGGGAAACGCTCCCTGATGCTGCGCACGACCTGCGGCGTTCTGCCGGCTGCGGATATGTTCAGGATGCTGACGCCCGCGTCGATGCGTCCCTGAATGTCCTCGTCCTCGCTGAGCACGGTGACAACTATCGGCACGTCTATAGTTCTGTGCAGCTCTTTTATTGTCTCGTTTCTCGTCGGCGCGTTGACGACAACGCCTATCGCGCCCTGAAACTCGGCGTGCAGGGCGAGGTTGACGACTCTGTGACCCTGCGTCAGTCCTCCGCCGACTCCGACAAAGACCGGCACGTCCGCCGCCACCATGACAGCCTGGGTTATCACGGGCTGAGGGGTGAACGGATAGACTGCGATGACCGCGTCCGCGTTAGTGTTTCTGATGATGCTCGCGTCGGTCGAAAAAAGCACCGACTTGATCCGTCTACCGAGTATTTTGATTCCGCTGCAGCGGTAAATCGGCTCGGGAACTTTGAGCATGAAGTCTCTGAGACTTCCCTTGATCTCCGGTATGTTCTGCTCCGGCATAACATCAATTCCTTTCTCTTTCATCCGGCGCCGAAAAGAAAAATCTTGCATTGCGCAAAAAGCGGCATATAATATATGTGCGGGAACCGCAGATTTTTCTGAACGCGCCGTTTATGTTAATTGAATTTCTATTATTTGTAATTGTAACATAAGTATAACATATTTCTAAACTTCGGTCAATTACAGAGAAGAATCAAGCGAGAAAAGGGGTATTTGCCATGAGCTTTGAAAAAATTGATATCTGCGATATAAAAGACAGTTTTACGCGCCTTATCAGGAACGATTGGGCGCTGCTGACCGCCGGCAAAGCGGGTGATTATAATACCATGACCGTCAGCTGGGGCATGACAGGCGAGCTGTGGGGCAAGGATGTTGTCGCGGTCTTCGTGCGCCCGCAGAGATACACATATGAATTCATGGAGAAGTACGGCGATTTTACGCTCTCGTTTTTTGGCGGCGAATATAAAAAGGCGCTCTCCTTCTGCGGCGCAAAGAGCGGGCGCGACTATGACAAGGCTAAAGAGTGCAACTTGAGTGCTGTAGAGCTTGGCGGGAGCGTGGCGTTTGAAGAGGCGAATTTAATTATAGCCTGCAAAAAGATAGCTTTTGCGGATATGGATCCGTCAAAGTTTTTGGCGCCCGAGATAGAGAAAAACTACCATAACGGCGACTATCACCGCATTTATATCGGCGAGATAACAGAGGTGTGCAAAAAAGTTTAAGATTTTTTAAAAAAGTTTGAAAAAAGTCCTTGACTTTTGTCGCGGGATGTTGTATTATAGTCGAGCACTTGAGAGAGCGGTCATACAAAAATCGCTCCGAAGTCGGTGCCTATAACGATGAGGGTCCACCCGTTCCCATTCCGAACACGGTAGTTAAGCTCACTCGTGCTGACAATACTCGGAGGGCAGCCTCCCGGGAAGATAAGTCGACGCCGACATTTGTGAATTCAGCTTTCCAATAGGAAGGCTGTTTTCTTTTCAGAGACGGTAACAGCTTTTGCTGTCATCGTCTTTTTTATTGCATTTCAGCCGTAGAATAAGTTAAAATAATTTCGGGTGATTGAGATGAAAACCACATTCGAATTGATATACGATGTTGTACGAAAAATCCCGTGCGGCTGCGTTGCGACTTACGGGCAGATAGCGACTCTCGCCGGCAATCCGCGCTGGTCGCGCGTCGTCGGCTATGCTCTGCATGTCAACCCTGAGCCGGGCGTTATTCCGTGCCACAGGGTAGTAAACCGCCTGGGCGAGACGTCCTCCGCGTTCGCGTTCGGCGGCGAGGATATGCAAAAGACCCTCCTCGAAGAGGAGGGCGTGGAATTTGATGAATCCGGCAGAGTCGATCTTCAAAAATATCAGTGGCGCACCTGATTATTTGAACACCGTCTGCACAAGCAGCATATAGAGCGCCGTGCCGCCGCCGATGCTCAGCAGCGTGTTCTTCTTCCATTTATGCAGTACAATTATCAGCAGCACCGACAGAATCTCCGGTATGCCGTAGGTTCCGCTTGAGGAGACGTCTTTGAAGCAATAAACGACGAGCAGACCGATGGCGGCGCAGGGGAGCACCTTGCCGAGATACTGAACGAATTTCGGCGGAGTCTTGCCCTTGGGGAACACTAAAAACGGCAGAAATCTTGTCGCCATCGTGCCGAGAACAACTGCGCCTATTGTTACAGCCGACTGAACTTCCGTCATATCTTTTTGCCCTCCCTGTCCTCTATCTTTTTGCCGACGGCAAACGCCGCGACTATCAGCACCATCGCAGACACTATAAAATATTTGCTGCCGCGGCGGATTCCGGGATAACTTTTGTGTGTATCCAGGTGAAAGAAAATTCGCTCGGCGGCTTTACCGCCGACGATGCGGTCGTGTATTAAATAAAAAGCTAAAAGTGCAGCTACGGGATAACCGGGCTGCACTTTTTTATATAATGTTCGACTTTTTATTTATCCCTCTTCAACCGGCGCATAGCTGCGGATGAAGGCGTTGATGAACAGCGGACCCATGTCTATCGCGTGGAACACTGCGCCGTCCTCAGTCTCGAGCACCGTGATGCCCTCGCCCTCGCTGCCTTTGGTCAGGTTGCGGTCGAAATATTTTGAAACCTCGCCGCTGACGGGATCGATTTTATATATTGCCTGAGTGTCGTTGTTTGTCGCGGCGTAGAGCATGCCTTTGTACATCTCCGCGCCCTGAATGCTTTTGACCGTCTCGCTGAGCTTTACTGTCTTGACATATTTCATATTGTCCACTATGTCATAGAAAATCAGCTCGTTCGCGTTCTTCGAGTGGTCGAGGGCGATGAGCAGACCATTGTCGTTGTCGACCGCGACCCACGGCAGTCCGCGCGTGTGGCGGGTGTTGTCGAGAATATAATATCTGCCGGTGAATTTCAGCGTGTCCGCGTCATAGACCGCGACGACGGGATATTTCCAGACCTTGCTGTCCTCGAGTCCGGCGTAGATGCAGTTGTCGGCTTTCGAGTAGCTGATGCCGCCGATGTGTGCGAGACCGTAGTCGTCCTTGAGCTGCTGCGGAATGGCGAGCGGGTTCGACTTGACGCGCGTCTTGCCGTCGAGCTCCGATTTCGTCAGCCCCCATTTCGAGCTGAAATAATAATATTTTCCGTCCGTCGTGATGCCCTGCGAGCGCTCCGCCGCGCCTATGAGCAATACATTGACCTTTGACACCTCGGGATGCCGCTTGCCCGCAGAGAGTGCGTCTATTCCGAGAGTCAGGACGGAGAGAAAAGTCATGAACGCCGCGAGCGTGAGAGCTGCAAGACGGCGCATTAATAATATAGATTTTTTCAGAATTTCGATATACTGCATAAACGACCTCCGGTTTACTGCTGTTCCGGTTATAAATTTAGCAAAAACGGCGTGATATGTCAATCTTTTCTCAGCAAGTATCAATAAATATTTATCAGCTAAAGACTTATTTCTATTGAAATTTACCCAAATGTATGCTATCATATTCTGTACCTAATGAGAACGGTGGAAACTCACATGAACTCAGAATCAGCGCACGGATACCGTCCGTGCATAATAATACCGGGCATAGGGCAGTCGCGGGTGATAGAGACGGACGAAAACGGCGAAAAGATTCGCAATCTCTGGCCGTTCGATCCGGATATAGACGCGCTCGTCAAGTCGGTCGCCCCGTCCGCCGCGCGGATGATGCTTCTTCGGCGCGACTGCGGCTTTACTGCGGCGCTCGACAGGGCTGTGCGCGTGATGCTCGAACCGCTCAGCTGCACGCCCGACTCCATGAGAAAAGTCAGAGCCGAGGTTGTCGGCTATTATCGTCCCGTCGGCGAATGCACCGCAGGCGAGAAGAGATACATATATAAGATGGTGCCCCTCAATGCGCTCGCCGATATTATCGGCGAAGAGAATCTTTATTTCTTCGCGTATGATATCTTCGGCAGGGCGGACGAAAACGCCCGTCTGCTGCGCGAATTTATCGCGATGGTCAAAGAACAGAGGCAGTGCGAAAAGGTCGATCTGATTCCCGTGAGCATGGGCGCGACCGTAGCGGAGATGTACTTCGAGCTGTACGGCGCGGATCAGGATGTCAAGCGCGTTATCGGCGTTGTCCCGGCGTATGACGGCTCGGATATCGCCGCCGACCTCGTCGCAGGGGATATCAATACAGACGACTGCGACGCGCTGCTCGAAATGCTTCTGAGCCGGCGCGAGGCGGAAAAAGTATCGAAACTGATGCATATGATGCCAAAGAAAGTCGCGGACGGCGCGGTCAGAGCACTGGTTCAGGCGGCGTGTGAGAGCGTTGTTGTCAACAGCTCTGCGATGTGGGGAATAATCCCCTCGGAGCGCTATCCCGCGCTTCGTGATAAGTATCTCGGCGACTCCGCGCATGATGCGATGCGCGCCGTGACCGACCGCCACTGGCGTGTCAGGCGGAATATAAAAGAGCTCGTCCGGCGTGAGCAGGAGCGCTCGGTTGAATTTTACAATATCTGCGGCTGCGGCAAGCGGTTAGCGCCGATAGCGGCATCCGACAGTCTGACTTCAGATACAATAGTCCCGACATATTCGGCGTCGATGGGCGCACAGTGTGCGCCGCCCGGACGGACGCTCAGCCCGGGGCGCGGCGAACCCGTTGATTTCATATCCCCGCGCTCGGATATCAATGCGGCGTCTGCCGCCGTGCCGGACAGAACATGGTTCTATTATAATATGGAGCACGAACAGGCCGCCGAGAATAAAAATCTGCTCGATCTCGTTGCGAAGATAGCCTCTTCCGATGAGCCGATAGACGTGTTCACCATGCCCGAACACCCTCAGTTTGCCGATTATAAGGAATAAGACAATACATATCAAGAACAGGAGAAAAACTATGAAGAAGATGAAATCGACCGTAGCCCTTGTGCTCGCGCTCATCATGGCTTTCTCGGCATTTACCTGCGCCTCCGCAGCCCCCGCGTCCGCATCGTCCGATGCGTCGATAGCAAAGGCCGTTGATACGCTTGCCGACGCCGCAGAAGAGAGCGGAACCCATGCAAACTGCCATAACGGCGACTGCGGACATGCGCCCGTCGTGGTGGTTCCCGGCATCAACCATTCGCCCACCTATCTCTATGACGAGAACGACGAGCCCGTGCTCAACAAGGACGGCAAACGCATAGGCGGAACGCTGCTTATCCTTGATACGGATAATCTTGTCACCGTCATCCTCAAAAAGCTCGCGTGGCCGCTTGTAAAAATGCTCGCCACCCAGACGGACAGCGGCTTCCCCAAGGCAGTCTATGAGACCGTCTGCGACCTCTTCTCCATCCAGAAGTGCGACAATGAGGGCAACCCGATAAACAACCTCAAGACCGAGAAATACGGTTCTCTCGCCGATATGGATAAGGACACGAGAGACTGGGCATACAGAATGATCCCCATGCAGAAGCTGACCAATATCATCGGCGAGGATCATGTCTATTTCTTCACATTCAACCTCGTCGGCAGCCCCATGGACTCCGCCGCGAACCTCAACGAATATATCCAGCAGGTCAAGAAGGCGACCGGACACGACAAGGTAAATCTTCTCAACGTCAGCCTCGGCGGAACTATCTTCACCGCATATCTTGACGCTTACGGCTACAAAGATATCAACCAGGTCGTCAACGCCGTTTCCGCGACCGACGGCTCCGAGATAATCGCCGACTTCCTCACCAGAGGCGAAGCAGGCTTCAGAATCGACGACGAGTTCCTCTATCATGAGTATATCCCGAGAATAATCGCGGAGGGCAGCGACACCGCCTCCCTCGGCTATCTTCTCAATCTTGTTATCAGAATAATCCCGCGTCAGGTGTTCAGAGACACCCTGACCGCCGCCATGGACGGTCTCTCCGAGACTCTGCTCGTAAACTGCCCGCAGTTCTGGGCGCTTGTCCCGTCCGACAGATATGACGCTCTCTGCGAAAAGTATCTGACTGACAAGGATCACGCAGTCCTCAAGGCGAAGACCGACCGCTATCATCAGGCTCAGCTCAACCTCAGAAAGAATGTCCTCGCGGCTCACGCGGCGGGCGTTAAGATAGACTCAATAGCCGGCGCGAACCTCGCTTTCGGCGATATCGAATACAGCTACTTCAGCATTATCAAGAGTGCGCTTGACACCAACTCCGACGGTATCATCCAGCTCTCATCGACCACCATGGGCGCAACAGGCGCCGCCCCCGGACAGAAGCTGCCCGACAGCTACAAGCCCGCAAAGAGAGGCTATATGTCCGTTGACGGCTCGATAGACGCCTCCACGGCAGTCCTCCCGGACAACACATGGATATTCATCGGTCAGCACCACGAGGCGGGCAACAACGACGTTGTTCTGACCCTCGCCTGCGCGCTGTTTACCGATTCCGAGCTCAAGGATGTCCACTCCAAGCCCGATGTCTGGCCGCAGTATAACGGCACCTGCCGCACGAAGGAAATAAGACGCTGGCTCCTGCCCGATGCAAAGGCTTACAGAGCTAAAATTGACGAGATGCCTGCAGAGGAGCGTCCGAGTGCTGAGCAGATAGCCGAGCTTGACGCCGCTATCGCGCAGGGCGAAGACGCACTCAATATGACTATAGCCGATCCCGCAAAGGCGGACGCCGCGAAAGAGCGACTGACGAATATCCTCGTCGAACTCGGTCAGCGTGAGCCCGCAAAGGAGACTTCAAAGGCGGCATATGCGCTCGAGAAGGTCTGCTGTGTGCTCAGCCTCATCGCCCTCAAGACGATAGGCAGCCAGGGCTATTCCGATGTTGCCCGCGTGGTTATCAAGTTTCTTATCAAATTCATAGCTTCCGTTATCTGATCTGAAGTTTTATTTACGGCGAACCCCATCTTCGGAGTTCGCCGTATCTTTTTAAAGGACGGTGTTTTAAAATGAAGTCAGTCAGGAGAATAGCCGCGCTGATACTATGCGCGGCTATTGTTTTCTCGACCGGCATATCCGCCGCATCTTACGGCGACGCAAAGCATGAAAACGTATCGTCCGCCGACGAATCGGGACTCGCTGCGGCGCTCACTCAGAAAAGCGAAAAAACAGAGCCCGCGAAGGCGAAAAAGCCCGGCACCCTGACCGAATGCGGCGGAACCTGCGAATACAGCCCGACGGTTGTTATCCACGGCATAGGCCAGTCCAAGACCTATCTATATGAGAACGACGAGATAGCGGTCGACGAGGATGGCAAGCAGATAACCGGCTGGCCGATATACGCGAATACTAAATATATTATAAAAAATCTTCTCTGGCCGCTTGTCAAGATGCTCGTCACCCAGCGCGACGACGGCTTTGTCGAGTCGTTCAGAAAAACGCTCGAGGGTACTCTCTATGTCAACGCTTTTGACTCGAACGGCAAGAATATCTATGATGTCAGAGTCAAGAAATATCCGCAGAGCGTTGCAAAATGCACGGACGAAGATAAAGAGGAGATATACGGCAACGTGCCTATAGACGGCTTCTCGAAAGTCGCAGGCGAGAATCATCTCTATTATTTCGCCTACAATTCGTTCGGCAACAACAGCGAGATAACCGACGAGCTCTATAATTTCATCGGTCAGATAAAGCGCGAGACGGGTCACGACAAGATAAATGTCGTGGCAATAAGCCTTGGCGGCACTATCGCAAACAGCCTGTTCGACCGCTATCCGGAGCTCTATCCGAGCCTCGACCGCGTGGTTTATATCGTCCCCGCGCTCGACGGATCGAATATAGTCGGCGATATCTATCTCGGCAGGCTCAGCACCTCGGACGAGATGCTCTACAAGAACCTGCTGCCGAATCTTGTCGGCGGAGCGGAGGGCTATCTGCTCAACGCCGTTATAAGAATGATGCCCAAGCAGATTTTGCTCGATACGCTCGATGCGACGGTTGACGGGCTGACGAATGTTATTCTTCGCAACTGCACCACAATGTGGTCGCTCGTGCCCGAGGCATACTATGACGAAGCAGTATCGCGCGTCCTGCCGGGAGAAGAGAATGCGGAGATGCGCAGGCAGGTTGAAGTATATCACCACGCGCAGGTCAACAGATTCGCGAATATTGAAAAGATGCGCGCCGCCGGAGCCGAGGTCTTTGATATAGTTGACTATGACTATCAGCTCTACTGCCTTGTGCCCTCTTATGACAAGAGCAACGCGGACGGGATAATCCACGCGGAGTCGACCTCCATGGGCGCGAAGTTCGCGAAGATAGGCGAGACCCTCGGCGGGGGCTATATCCAGCAGGGTACTCACTGCAAGAACACGGCACACAACCATCTCTCGCCCGACGGCGTTGTTGATGCGTCGGTCGGTCTGCTCCCAGACTATACCTTCTATTTCAAGGGTCAGGATCACGAAAAGACCGGCTCGAACGATGTTATAATGAAGCTTGCGACCGAGCTGCTGACGAATCCCGAGTTCAAGGATGTCTATTCCATGCCCGACAGGTTCCCGCAGTTCAACATCGGCAGGAATACGAAAGATTTAGTGAACAATCTGATGAAACCGGCGCAGGAGATAGACAGGAGCACGCTCTCGCCCGAGGATGCGGCAGAGCTTGACGCGGCGCTCGAAGAGTGCAATGTGATGCTCGACAACACCGTAGTCGACCCGGCGGCGACAGAGCACGCACAGAAGAGGCTCGAAAATATACTGATAAAAATCGGCGAGCGAGAGGCTCCGAACGAGAATGAAGAGAAGCTGAGCGCAGTCGGCGAGGCGATAAGCAAATTTATAAGCGATGCGCTCTATGAGTGTGTCGGCGCTCAGGGGTATTACGATGCGGTAAAGCAGCTGCTGGAGCTTATCGGAAAATACTTCCCTCAGCCCGCATAAACAGTAAAAAAACAACAGCAGACCGGGGAGACCCGGTCTGTTTTTGTACTTATAGGGTGCGACGACTCGACGCACCGGGCATGATGTAAGGTTGTAAAATCTTACGGTGCGGTCGGTTTGTGCCGTATGAAATAAGAGCTTGAATCAGCGGCACAAAAGCAAAACAGCCGGAGAGAAAATCTCCGGCTGTTGATTTAATTTTTACATTCCGCGTCTTGTTACGCAGTTTTCGAGGTTTATCGCATCGTACACGCCCTCGTCGAAAAGTGGGCAGATGCTTTTGTATTCGTCTATCGGCAGTTCCTCGAGCGTTGTACCTTTTTTGATGCAAAGTGCAACGAGCTCGCCCGTCGCTTTATAGGCATCGCGGAAGGGCAGCCCCTTTGAAACGAGGAAGTCGGCGCAGTCTGTAGCATTTATGAATCCGCCGGCGGCAGCCTTTCTCATGTTCTCGGGAATCATCTTCATCGTCGCTATCATCGGAGTCAGAGCCGTCAGGCACATCTTGACTGTGTCCATGCCGTCAAAAATTGCGTCCTTGTCCTCCTGCATATCTTTGTTATATGCAAGCGGCAGACCTTTCATCGTCGTGAGCAGTCCGCAAAGGTCGCCTATCACGCGCCCCGCCTTGCCGCGCGCGAGCTCCGCGAGATCGGGGTTCTTCTTCTGCGGCATGATGCTCGAACCGGTCGAAAAAGCGTCGTCGAGCTCGGCGAATTTGAACTCCCATGAGCACCACATGATTATCTCTTCGCACAGGCGCGAGATGTGAACCATGAGTATCGAGCACGCGCTGAGCAGCTCGAGGCAGAAGTCTCTGTCCGATACGCCGTCAAGGGTGTTGGGCATATAACCGTCGAACCCGAGTGCCTTTGCGGTCATGGCGCGGTCGATGGGATATGTTGTCCCCGCGAGCGCACCCGAGCCGAGCGGGGAGTAGTTCATCCTGCCCGCGGCGTCCTCAAAGCGTCCGAGGTCGCGACGGAGCATCTCGATATATGCGCCGATGTGCGCCGCAAAGGTTATCGGCTGAGCGCGCTGAAGATGCGTGTAGCCCGGCATGATACAGTGGGCGTATTCTTTAGCCTTGCCGTCGAGAGCGTCAATAAGTCCGTTTATGAGCCCCGTGACCTGCGGCACATCCTTTTTGAGATAGAGCCTTATGTCAACGGCAACCTGGTCGTTTCTGCTGCGCCCGGTGTGGAGTCTTTTGCCTGCATCGCCGATTCTCGAGGTAAGCTCGCCTTCGATAAAAGTGTGGATATCCTCGGCGTCGGGGTCTATCATCAGCTCGCCCGAGATAATGTCGTTTCGGATGTCCGAGAGTCCCGCAAGAATTTTCTTGCAGTCCTCCTCGGAGATTATCCCTTTTGCGGCGAGCATCGATGCGTGGGCGATGCTGCCGTCGATATCCTCGTTGAACATGCGGCTGTCCGTTTTTATCGAGGAGTTGAAATCGTTGGTCTTTTTATCGGCTTCTTTGCTGAAACGTCCCGCCCAGAGCTTCATGCCTTTGCCTCTCTCTCGGCATCGAGAATGGCCTTGACCTTTATCGGCAGACCGAAGAGGTTGATGAAGCCTGCGGAGTCCTTCTGATCGTAGACATCGTCCTCGTCAAAGGTCGCGAAAGCTTCGCTGTAGAGCGAATAGGGCGAGGTGGTGCCCGCGTTTATTATGTTGCCCTTGTAGAGCTTGAGCTTGACGTCGCCGGTGACGCGCTCCTGAGTCTTGTCAACGAAAGCGGCGAGAGCCTCCCTGAGGGGAGTGAACCACTGGCCGAAGTAGACAAGCTCGGCGTAACGCAGAGCGACCTGCTCTTTGTAGTGCATGGTGTCCCTGTCGAGGGTCAGAGTCTCAAGGACTTCGTGAGCCCTGTAGAGAATGGAGCCTGCGGGATTCTCATAAACGCCCCTTGACTTCATGCCGACAAGGCGGTTCTCGACGATATCCGCAAGTCCGACGCCGTTTTCGCCGCCGATCTTGTTGAGCTTCTCGATCATGGTAACGCCGTCCATCTTCTCGCCGTCAACGGCAACGGGAACGCCTTTTTCGAAGCTTATTGTGATATAGGTCGGCTTGTCGGGAGCCTGCTCGGGGGATTTGCCGATCTCAAGGAAGCCCGGCTTGTTATACTGCGGCTCGTTTGCGGGATCTTCAAGGTCGAGACCCTCGTGCGAAAGGTGCCAGAGGTTCTTGTCCTTTGAATAGTTCGTCTCACGGTTTATCTTGAGCGGGATATTGTGAGCCTCGGCGTATTCTATCTCCTCCTCACGGGACTTGATGTTCCAGATACGCCAGGGAGCGATTATCTGCATATCGGGCGCGAAAGCCTTTATCGCGAGCTCGAAACGCACCTGATCGTTGCCCTTGCCCGTGCAGCCGTGGCAGATAGCGTCTGCGCCCTCGGCCTTGGCTATCTCAACGAGTCTCTTCGCGATTATCGGGCGGGCAAACGAGGTGCCGAGCAGATAGTCACGCTCGTATACGGCGCCGGCTTTCAGTGTCGGGAAGATGTAGTCCTCGACGAACTCCTTTTTAAGATCCTCAATATAGAGCTTGGAAGCGCCGGTCTTGAGAGCCTTCTCCTCGAGTCCGTCGAGCTCCGTGCCCTGGCCGACGTCGGCTGAAACGGCAACGACCTCGCAGTTGTTGTAGTTCTCTTTGAGCCACGGGATTATTATCGATGTGTCAAGTCCGCCGGAATAGGCGAGCACAACTTTTTTGATCTCTTTCATGTTAAATACCTCCGTATTCATCGTATGCACATATTATACAACGATTATTCAGAAAATCAAGAGTTATATTCAAAAAATATGCAACTTCTTGGAAAGTAACAAAAGAAGCGCCCCGAAGGACGCTCTTTTTGGTGGAATTTGTTTACTTGAGCAGAAAACCGACCTTTTTCATGACCTTGTTGAGCGTGCGCTCGGAGATGCGCTGCGCAGTCTCGGCGCCCTTTGCCATGCATTCGGTGAGATATGCCTTGTCGTTTACGATGCGGTTGAAGTTCTCGCGCACGGGGGTGAGCTCTTCTATAACGGCTTCGCCGACCTTCGTCTTGAAGTCACCGTAGCCCTTGCCCTCGAACTCGCGCTCGATCTCGTCGAACGAAGCTCCGGTGCAGCAGGAATAAATGGACATCAGGTTGTTGATGCCGTCCTTGCCCTCGCCGTATCTGACAACGGCTTCGGAGTCCGTGACCGCGCTCTTGAACTTCTTCATAATAACCGAGGGCTCGTCGAGAATGGAGACGGATGCCTTCGGGTTCGGGTCGGATTTCGACATCTTCTGATTCGGATTCTGCAGCGACATTATTCTCGCGCCGACCTTGCCTATAAACGGCTCGGGAATGGTGAATGTGTTGCCGTATATTCCATTGAAGCGCTCGGCTATGTTGCGGGTTATCTCAAGATGCTGCTTCTGATCCTCGCCGATGGGCACATAGTTTGCCTGATAGAGCAGAATATCCGCAGCCATGAGCACGGGATAGGCGAAGAGGCCGACATTGACATTGTCCGCGTGCTTCTGGGATTTGTCTTTGAACTGGGTCATTCTCGAGGCCTCGCCGAACTGGGTGTAGCAGTCGAGAATCCACGCGAGCTGGGCGTGGGTGTTGACATGGCTCTGGACGAACACGACGTTCTTATCCGGGTCGAGTCCTATCGAGAGCAGGAGCGCAAAAGCCTCCATGGTCTGGCGTCTGAGAGTCGCGGGATCCTGTCTGACGGTTATCGCGTGCAGGTCGGCAACGGCGTAGACGCAGTCATAGTCGTCGCTCATCGCTTTCCAGTTGCGCAGAGCACCGAGATAGTTGCCGAGGGTCGGAATCGCAGTCGGCTGGATTGCGCTGAGAACGCGCTGGCGGCGTTCGGGAGTCTGATTTTCCATATATGTTATTCTCCTCTCATTTCTTTGAGCACCCTGCCGAGGATCTTCATGCCCTCGACAATTTTATCGTCCGCTGGGGTCGAGAAATTGAATCTGACTGCGTTGCTCTTTCCGTCGACATCGGTCAAAAATGCAGTGCCGGGGACGAGCGCGACCATGTTCTCGGCGGATTTTTTGACGAACTCAAGCGCGTCAACATCCTCGGGCAGCTCGCACCAGATGAACAGACCGCCCTCGGGACGGACATAGCTGACTGCGTCGCCAAGCTCGCTGTCTATCATATCGCACATGAGATTGAGCTTTCTGCGGTATATCTTTCTTATCTTCTCGATGTGCTCGTCAACATCGTATCTCTTCATCCACTCGGCGACTATCATCTGCATCAGCTGGGTCGTGTGAACATCGACCGCCTGCTTGCCGACGGTCATCTTCGCGACTACGGGCGCAGGAGCGACCGTGAAGCCGATACGGATGCCGGGCGCGAGGATCTTCGAGAACGAGCCGGAATAAATGACGATTCCGTCCTCGTCGAAGCTCTTTATATTCGGAACATCTTCGCCCGCAACGCGCAGATCGCCGTAGGGGTTATCCTCGAGAATCATAACATTGTGTGCCTTGGCGAGCTCATAGAGCTTGCGGCGCTTCTCGAGCGACATCGTAACGCCCGCGGGATTCTGGAAGTTCGGAATAGTATATATCATTTTGGCGTTCGGGTTCTCGTCAAGAGCCTTTTCGAGAGCCTCGATGTTCATGCCGTCCGCATCGACGGGCACGCCGACGAGCTTCGCGTTATATGAGCGGAAACAGTTGAGCGAGCCGATGAACGACGGGCTCTCGCAGATAACGACATCGCCCTCGTTGCAGAGAACTTTGGTCGAAAGATCCATGACCTGCTGCGCGCCGCTCGTGATTATAATCGAATCAAAGTCGCGGCCGATGCCGTATTTTGATTTCATTCTTGTTTTTATCAGGCTGATAAGCTCGGGGTAGCCCTCAGTCACGCCGTACTGGAGCGCGTCTATCGGGCGGTTCTTGAGTATATCTGCGGCTATCTCCTGAACCTCGGCGACGGGGAATGCGTCGGGAGCGGGGTTGCCTGCGGCGAACGGGATCATGCCCGGCACGCTTGTCGCCTTGAGCACCTCTCTGATAGCGGAGGGCTTGAGCGACGCTATTTTATCGGAAAAACGGTATTCCATATTTTTTCTACTTCCTTTCCGGAGACGGATTATAAGTATATATAACCTTTATAACTTAAAATTATATCACACGCCAACTCGGTTGTAAATCAAAATGTTTTATGTTATCATAGCTCTATCAAACCGAAAGAGGTAGAACCATGTTCCGTTATGCAATTTTTGATTTTGACGGCACGCTTGCCGATACGGGTGCGGGCGTGTTTGCCTCCGTGCAGTATGCCCTGCGCAGCATGGGCGAGCCGGAGCTTGACAGCGAGACGCTGAAATATTTTATAGGCCCTCCGCTCGAGACGAGCTTTTCCGTCAAGTGCGGACTCGACAGCGAACGCTGTCACGAGGCGGTCGAAAAATACCGCGAATACTATTCGACAAAAGGTATATATGAACTTGAATTCTTCACGAGCACGCTTCAGACCTTGCGTGAATTGAAGGCGGCAGGAGTGAAAACGGCTGTCGGCTCTTCAAAGCCGGAGCTTTTTATAAATCGTATACTCGAGCATTTCGGGATATCCGACCTGTTCGACTTCGTCTCCGGTGCAACGTTCGGCGAGCCGCACGCGGACAAGACTGTTATAATCAATCGCGCTGTCAACGGACTCGGAGTGGAGAATCTCACGGATGCCGTTATGGTCGGGGACAGGAGCTTTGATATAGACGGCGCGCACGGCGTCGGACTCAAATGCATCGGCGTGCTCGAGGGCGGCTACGGTGACGAGAATGAATTCAAAACGGCAGGAGCCGACTGGATAGTCGATACTCTTGCCGATGTGAAAGATATAATATTAAAATGATTCAAAGACCGAGCAGTCTTTCGGCGTTTTTGCCGAGGATGAGCTCGGTTTCTTCTTCTGGCAAACCGAGCGAGCGGACAAAGGCGAGCTCGCGCCCGGTCGCGCTCCACGGATTGTCCGAGCCGAAGAGAACATGATCCGCGCCAAACGCCGCAATGCTCTCCTTTGCCCACGGCGGCGGCACCGAACCGGACGAAAACGCGGTGTCGATATATATTCCCGTTCCGCCGAGCAGCTCCGCCGCCTCACGCCAGAGCAGAAATCCGCCCATGTGCGCGGCTATGACGGGCGAGCCGCCGAAGCGCGGAAGTATCTTTTTGAGCATCTGCGGAGTGCAGTGAACGGGGTCGGGGACTCCGATGTCGACTCCTGCGTGAAAGACCGTTATCATGCCGAGCGAGCCTATCTTTTCGTATATCGGGAACATCCTCTCGTCGTCCGCGAAGAAGCCCTGATAGTCGGGGTGCAGCTTGATTCCCTTTATGCCCGCGTCATGCAGTCTGTCGAGCTCGCTTATTGCATCCGGGCTCTCGAAATGCACGCTGCCGAACGGGATGAGAACGCTGTCGCCGAGCAGCGAGATTGCAAAGTCGTTGACCTTCGTCTGCTGATGCGCGTTTGTCGCAATGTTGAGCACCGCCGCCCTGTCGGCGCCGCCGGAAATGACGCTCTCTCTGAGCCCCGACGCCGTGCCGCCGAATGCCGGACAGGGGTTGCCCGAGCGTATGGCGAGCATCGGCATAGCCTTTTTCGCGAGCGGGTCGGGGAAGCAGTGGGTGTGCATATCTATAATCATAGCTGAAGCCTCCTTGCTGGCTTTACATTATATTATAGCACTCCGGCGCGCCTTGACAATAGCAAAAAAGCTGATATAATGAAAATTAGCTGCGGTACCTGCCGCAACATTAAAATGCCCGAAAGGCGGTCGCTTATGAAATACACAAAGGAAGATATATTGAGGATAGCGGACGAAGAAAATGTCAGCTTTATCCGCCTGCAGTTTACCGATATTCTCGGCTCGCTCAAGAATGTCGCGATAACCCGCAGCCAGCTCGAAAAAGCGCTCAACAACAAGTGCATGTTTGACGGCTCTTCGATTGAGGGCTTCGTGCGTATAGAGGAATCGGACATGTATCTGCATCCCGATCTCGATACATTTGTTATTTTCCCGTGGCGCACCTCCGAGGATCACAAGGTCGCGCGCCTTATCTGCGACGTCTATTGCTCGGACGGCACTCCCTTTGAGGGCGACCCGCGCTATGTCCTGCGCCGCGCGATAAAGAAAGCGGCGGATATGGGCTATTCGTGCAATGTCGGTCCGGAGTGCGAATTCTTCCTGTTCCATATCGACGAAAACGGAAAGCCCACCACTCAGACTCACGACCAGGGCGGTTATTTCGACCTCGGCCCCGTTGACCGCGGCGAGAACTGCCGCCGTGACATCTGCCTCGCACTCGAGGAGATGGGCTTTGAAATCGAAGCGTCCCACCATGAGGTCGCCGAGGCTCAGCATGAGATAGATTTCAAATACGACGAGGTTCTGACCGCCGCAGACAATGTCATGACTTTCAAATACGTCGTCAAGAGCATCGCCCAGTCGCACGGACTTCATGCGACGTTCATGCCCAAACCCATTTATGGCATCAGCGGCTCGGGCATGCACACCAACATCTCGCTGTTCAAGGCGGGCGAAAACGCTTTCTGCGACGAGAGCGACAGCCTCAATCTCAGCAAGACCGCATATAGCTTCATCGCCGGTGTGCTCGAGCATATCCGCCCGATGACCCTCGTGCTCAATCCCCTTGTCAATTCGTATAAACGCCTCGTGCCCGGCTATGAGGCTCCCGTATATGTCGCCTGGTCGGCTCAGAACCGCAGCCCGCTTATCAGAATTCCTTCGGCACGCGGCTTCGGCACCCGTATTGAGATACGCAGCCCCGACCCGGCGTGCAACCCCTATCTTGAGATGGCTTCCTGCCTCGCCGCCGGTCTCGACGGCATCGAGCGCGACCTGCCCGTTCCCGCGCCGACTGACGCCAATGTCTATGACATGACTGCGGATGAGCGCGCCGCGGCGGGAATACACTCTCTGCCCAAGTCCCTCGAAGAGGCGACAAAGCTCTTCGCCGCAAGCCCGTTCATGAAAGAGGTGCTCGGCGACCATGTTTTCAATAAATATCTTGAAGCCAAGCGCGAGGAGTGGAGAAGCTACCGAGCAAGAGTCTCTCAGTGGGAGATCGACAGATACCTTGTCAAATATTGATCCGCGTTTATGCAAAGCGTAAATATTTGAAAAAAGCCTTGATATTGCGGGGCTTATGTGTTAGAATATTTATTGTAGGAATGTAAACTTGACGAAAGAGTGGGGTGACCCGCTCTTTCCTTTATGTTAGGGACTTTTTGAAAAAGGAGATGTGTCTGTGGCAGGCAAAGGCAAGGGCGGCAACACCGTAGCCGCCGTGTGGGAGATAGCTGCTCCCGTCGCTGAACAGCTGGGGCTTTCAATCTGGGATATCCGATTCCAGAAAGAGGGAGTTTCCTGGTATCTCAGAATATATATAGACAAGGAGGGCGGCGTCGGTATAACCGACTGCGAGAATTTCAGCCGCGCCGTTGACGGCCCTCTCGACGAAGCCGACCCGATAGAGCAGAGCTATTATCTTGAGGTCTCGTCCCCCGGAGTCGAGCGCCAGCTCACCCGCGACGAGCATTTCAAAAAATATATCGGCTCGCCCGTTATGGTTCGCCTCATCCGTCCCCGCGACGGCGAGCGCGATTTCAAGGGAACACTCGAAAGCTACGACAACGGCATGATAACCGTCACCAGCGAAGACGGCAGCGGAATATGCTTTGAAAAGAAGGAAGTCAGTTCGGTAAAGCTAGATGATTTCTATGCCGATGACGAGTAATTTTGCGCGATACTGCGTTGCATGAACCTGTGAATTCAGTCACGTACAAGAGTACGCTCCTTCATTCACAGAACCGTGCGCCTTGTCTCACACAAAATTCTTTCGTCATCTACCCTGATTAAACTTGATGACGAATAAAATCGCGCATAGCCGCGTTGTGAGAACCGTGCCCGTTCGGTGACCGCTGTAGGGCGGATATCATCCGCCCGCGAATCAGATGTGGCTGACTGTTACAGTCGGTTTGCTATCCCCGGCGCGCCGTGCGCCGTTTGAAATAAAAAATTCACTTAAAAGGATTGATTTGGAAAATGAATAAAAAAGAAAGAAACGAGGAAAGCAAGAAGAACAAGGAGTTCTTCGAAGCCGTGAAACTGCTCAGCAAGGACACCGGCGTCACCGTTGACGCGATGTGCGAGAGCATCCAGAATGTCCTCATCGGCGCGCTGAAAAAGGAATATAACAACAAGGACATCGTCTTCTGCGATGTCGACGCCGACAAGGGCGAGTTCCGCGTTTATCTGCGCAAGACCGTAGTGTCCGAGATATCCGATCCCGACACCGATCTGCTCGTCGAGCAGGCTCAGCAGTATAAGAAGGGCGCAATGCCCGGCGATATCGTTGAGATTCCCGTCGAGACCGCAAAGGTCAGCAGAATAACCGCCGAAAAGGGCAAACATATGCTCCGCCAGGCTATCCGCGAGGCAGAGCAGGGTCAGCTTCGCAGCGAGCTTGAGAGCCACAATCAGGAGATTATCACCGTCACCGTCCAGCGCGTTATCCCCGAGTCGGGCGATGCGGTCGTCAGTCTCGGCAAGACCGAAGCCGTGCTCTACAAGAGCGAGCAGCTTCCCGACGAGGTGCTTCAGCCCAACGATATTATCAAAGTCTATGTCGCCGGCGTTCGCAGCACCGACAAGAACACCCGCGCAACTATTTCGAGAACTCATCCCGGTCTTGTCAGAAGACTGTTTGAAGAGGAGGTTCCCGAGATATTCGACGGCACCGTTGAGATAAAGGCGGTCGCCAGAGAGGCAGGCTCCAGAACGAAGATGGCAGTTTACAGCGCAGACCCGGATGTCGATCCCGTCGGCGCATGCATCGGTCCGCGCGGCGCACGTGTCGGCAAGATAGTTGACCTGCTCGGCGGCGAGAAGATAGATATAGTCAAATACAGCGATGTGCCCGAGGAGTTTATCGCAGCAGCGCTCGCTCCCGCCGATGTCGTTGACGTCACGGTCGAAGAGGGCGAAGAGAAGGTCTGCCGCGTCAGAGTGCCGGACAGCCAGCTCTCCCTCGCTATCGGCAACAAGGGTCAGAATGCCCGCCTTGCCGCCAAGCTCACCGGCTGGAAGATTGACATAAAACCTGAGAGCGGCATTGAAGAGCCGACAATAAACTTCGATATATAACGACTTATTACTTTTGAAAGGCAGGTGAGCGGTGTGAAGCAGAAGAAGATACCGCTGCGCAGATGCAACGGCTGCAACGAGATGAAGCCGAAAAAAGAGCTCGTCAGAGTGGTTCGCAGCCCGGAGGGCGAAGTTTCGCTCGATCTTACGGGAAGAAAGCCCGGCAGGGGCGCTTATGTCTGCCGCAGCGCAGACTGCCTCAAAAAGGCGATAAAGTCCCACCGCTTTGAGCGCGAGTTCAACTGCGAGATTCCTCAGGAGGTCTACGACCTGATGGAAAAGGAGATGAACGAAAGTGGAGAATGACAAGGCTCTTTCCATGCTCGGCATCTGCCGCAGGGCGGGAAAGCTCAGCTGCGGACATGACGCAGCGCAGACGGCGATAAAGCACGGTCATGCAAGATTGTGCCTGCTCTCGTCCGATGCGTCCGAGCGGCTCTGCGAAGAGTTTGAACGCGCGTGCAGCAGCGAGGGACGCTCAGTTCCGCTTATAAAGACCGGATACACCATGCAGGAGATAGGGCATGCAACTTCGCTGCGCTCCGCTGTGCTTACGGTCGACGACCGGGGACTCGCGTCCCGCATACAAACAATACTTAACATCGCCTATGGGGAGGATAATGTATGATAAATGCCAAATATCGCGTCCGTGATGTTGCAAAGGATCTGGACGTCAAGACAAATTACGTCACCGAGCTCATCGAAAAGAACTTCGGCGGCGCGAAAAAATCCTCGATGACGGCTCTTGAATCCGACGAGCTTGATCTGCTATTCGACACCGTGACCAAGGAGAACGCGGTCGACAGCTTCGATGAATATTTTGCTCTCAAGAGTAAGAAAGAAGCCCCCGCAAAGAAGGAGGCTCCGGCAGCCGAGCAGAAGAGCGAGCAGAAAGAAGCTGCGGCGAAGCCCGCACAGAAGTCTGCTCCCGCAAAGGATGCAAAGCCCGCCGCAAAGGCCGAGAAACCCGCCGCAAAGGCGCAGGAGCAGGCGGCGAAGCCGGCAGAGGACAGACCCAAAAAGAAGAATGATAACAAGCCGATGCAGTCGCGCACAAAGGGCGAGCGCAGAACCGTTGACACGAGAGCCGGCAATGTCGAGCTCGACAAGTACAACGAGCGCTATGAGAATATAGCCCCTGCCAACAACGGCATGCAGAGCGACAAGTCGGTTCACAAGCAGAAGCTCAAGCAGCGCTCCACGCAGTACCGCAAGCAGGGCATGCGTTCCTCGCGCCGCGAGACCGAGGCTCAGCGCCTTGCCCGTATAGCGGCAGAACGCGCGAAGAAGCCGCAGATAGTTGTAAAAATACCCGATGAGATAGTTGTCTCCGACCTCGCCGCCATGCTCAAAATGACTGCGGCTGAAGTTGTCAAGAAGCTGTTCTCACTCGGTGTTATGGCTACTGTCAACCAGGTCATCGACTACGACACCGCCGCGATAGTCGCGACCGAGCTCGGCGCAAAGGCCGAAAAGGAAGTCGTTGTCACTATAGAGGACAGAATAATCGACGATTCCGACGACTCCGCGGAGGATCTTTCTCCGAGAGACCCGGTCGTTGTTGTCATGGGTCACGTTGACCACGGCAAGACCTCGCTTCTTGACGCTATACGCCATACCGATGTCACCGCGACAGAGGCGGGCGGCATCACCCAGCATATCGGCGCATACAGAGTTGACCTCAACGGTCAGAAGATAACTTTCCTCGATACCCCCGGCCATGCGGCGTTCACCTCGATGAGAGCGCGCGGCGCGCAGGCTACGGATATCGCAGTTCTCGTTGTCGCTGCAGATGACGGAATCATGCCGCAGACCATCGAGGCTATCAACCACGCAAAGGCAGCCGGAGTTGACATAATCGTCGCTATAAACAAGATGGATAAACCCGGCGTGACCACCGACCGCATCATGCAGCAGCTGACCGAATATGACCTCATCCCCGAGGAGTGGGGCGGAGACACAATATGCGTGCCCGTTTCGGCTGTTACAAAGATGAATATAGATAAGCTTCTCGAGGCAATACTTCTTGTTGCCGAGATGAAGGAACTCAAGGCGAACCCGAACCGCGCGGCAAAGGGTATAGTCATAGAGGCTCGCCTCGACAAGAACAGAGGCCCCATAGCTACCCTCCTTGTTCAGAACGGTACGCTCCATTCCGGCGATATCATAGTTGCCGGTACGTCCGTCGGACGCGTCAGAGTCATGGTTGACGACAAGGGCAGAAAGGTCAACGAGGCGGGTCCGTCCGTCCCCGTTGAGATAATGGGCCTTGCTGAGGCTCCGCAGGCGGGCGACGCATTCGACGCAGTCAGCGACGAGCGCCTTGCAAGAGAGCTTGTTGAGCAGAGAAAACAGAAGCAGAAAGAGGAGCAGTTCAAGTCCTTTGAAAAAGTTACTCTTGAGAACCTCTTCTCATCCCTCAAGGAGGGCGAGCTTAAGGAACTCAACATCATCGTCAAGGCGGATGTCCAGGGCTCGGTCGAGGCTGTCAAGCAGAGCCTTGAAAAGCTCTCGAACGAGGAAGTCAGAGTTAAAATCATTCACGGCGGTGTCGGCGCAATCAACGAGTCTGATGTAATGCTTGCAAACGCATCGAACGCGATAATCGTCGGCTTCAATGTCAGACCCGATCCGGTTGCGGCGCAGAACGCCGAGCGCGACGGGGTTGACATCCGCTGCTACAGAATAATCTATGACTGCATCGACGAGATTCAGGCGGCTATCAAGGGCATGCTCGCTCCGAAGTTCCGCGAGGTTCAGCAGGGCAGAGCGGAAGTCCGCCAGATAGTCAAGATTTCCTCCGTCGGCAACATCGCCGGCTGCTATGTCCTCAGCGGCAAGGTCACGAGGAACTCGAAGATTCGCGTGGTGCGCGACGGCGTCGTCATCACCGAGGACGAGATTTCTTCCCTGCGCCGTTTCAAGGACGATGTCAAGGAGGTCGCGCAGAACTTTGAGTGCGGCATAGGACTTGCAAAGTTCAACGATATTAAGGAGGGCGATATCTTCGAGGCGTTCACCATCGAGGAGTATCGCGACTGATATGGCAGGATACAGAATTGACAGAATATCCGAGGATATAAAAAGAGAGATAGTTGCCGTCATGCGTGAGCTCAAGGACCCGCGCGTGCAGGGCAAGCTGCTCACCGTCGTCAAGGTCGAGGTCAGCTCCGACGCTTCGTTTGCCAAGGTTTTCGTAAGCTCGATGAGCGGCATCGACGACGCAAGAACAGCCGTCAAGGGACTTGACAGCGCCATGGGCTATATCCGCCGCGAGGTCGGGCACAGATTAGGTCTGCGCAAGACCCCGGAGCTCAAGTTTGTCGCCGACGACTCGATAGAGCACGGCATGAATATCGCTCGTATGCTCGATGATCTGAAGGAAGATGAAGATGCGAATTGACATTGCCCGCGCGGCAGAACTGCTGCGTGAAAACGATGATATACTCGTGCTGTGCCACGCCCATCCGGACGGCGACACGCTCGGCTGTGGCTATGCTCTGATGCATATGCTGCAGTCGCTCGGCAAACGCTGCCGACTTGAATGCGCGGACGAAATAGCCCCGAAATACAGCTTTATGGCGGAGGGGCTTGAGAATTTCGGCGATTTTGAGCCGAAGTTTATAACCGCAGTCGATGTGGCGGATATAAAGCTGCTCTCCGACGAATCGGCGGAGAAGTACAGCGGCAGAGTCGATCTTTGCATCGATCATCACGGCTCGAACACCGAATACGCGAAGGAGTTCTGCGTTGACTCCACCGCTGCGGCTTGCGCGGAGATACTCTGCCCGCTCGCCGATGAGCTCGGAGTCGGGATAACCCCCGCGATAGCGAACTGTTTATATACCGGCATTTCAACGGATACGGGATGCTTCAAATTCTCGAACACGACTGCCCGCACGCATATTCTGGCCGCGAGGCTCATGGAGTGCGGCGCGGAGATATCCGAGATAAACCGTGTGTTCTTCGAGACGAAGAGCCTGAGCTATGTTCAGCTCGAACGCCTTGCGCTCGATTCGTTGAAGATGTATTTCGGCGGCCGCTGCGCGGTGATTACAATAACGCAGGATATGTTCGCAAAGAGCGGCGCGGACGACAGCGAGACTGACGCCATCCCAGGGCTTTCGCGCCAGATAGAGGGCGTGGAAGCGGGAATCACTCTAAAAGAGGGCAAGGACGGCACATTCAAGATTTCCGTCCGCACTCACGCGCCGATAGACGCTTCGGCAATATGCAAGGCGCTCGGCGGCGGCGGACACGTCAGAGCCGCGGGCTGCCGCATCAGAGGCAGCCGCGACGAAGCGGAAAGACTTGTGCTTGAGCAGGTCGAGAAAGCGCTCAGCGTAAATGAATAAAAAATACCGGCTGTTTGATACAGCCGGATTTTTTACTTTTCAATATCAAGTTTTGCCTTGGCGAGCGACACTTCCCACGGGTCGTGGGTGATGAGTATGACGGGCTTCGTCTTTGCAAAGTCCTCGACGAGCTTCACTATCCGCCCGCGCAACTCGGTGTCCAGCCCTTTGAACGGCTCGTCGAGCAGGAGAATATCTGCGTCGAACGCCAGCGCACGCGCCAACGCCACCCTGCGGCACATTCCGCCGCTGAGCTCGGCGGGCTTTTTGTTCAACGCATCCGAAAGCTCAACTTTTTCGAGCATCTCTTTTGCGCGTTCCTTTGAGCACACGGCGGCAACATTGTCGAGCGCGCTCAGCCACGGGAGCAGGCGGTCATTTTGAAAAACAACGGCTGTTTTTTTGCCCCCGAGCCCGGAAATATTGCCGGAATCCGGCTGTTCGAGCCCGAGAATTATGCGCATCAGCGTTGTCTTTCCGCTTCCCGATGCGCCGCATATCGCAAAAATCCCGCTGTCGGGAATCTTCGCGCTTATATTATCGAGCACCGAAACGCCGTCAAACGATTTCGAGATGTTCTGAAGCTCTATCATTTCTCCCACCCCGCAGTCTTTTTGAGTATCAGGCGCAGAACGAATTCGAGCGCAACGCTCAACAGAATAACAACGAGCGTCACCGCGAAGAGCGTCGGGGTCTCGAGATATATCTTTGAATAATACAGCTCACTGCCGAGCGCGTGTTTCGGCAGGCTCAGCACCTCCGCCGCGACTCCGGCTTTCCATGAGAGACCGAGCGCTGTCGAGCATCCGGCGAAGAAATACGGGCGGACGCTCGGAAGGTATATCTTTTTGAGCATGTCTTTCTTAGAAAAGCGGAATATGTGCGCCATCTCAATTAAATCGCGATCGCACTCGGCTATTCCGCGGCTCACATTGCCCCAGAGTATTGGCAGAACCATGAGAAAAGCTATGAAAACAGCCACGTTGTCCCGCTTTATCCACACGAGGGCGAGGATAATGAACGAGGCGACGGGCGTTGAGCGCACGACGGTCAGCAGCGGCATGAACAGCTCATAGAGCACGCGCGATACGGCGGTGAGCACGCCGAGCACCGAGCCTGCGGCTATGCCGAGCGCACAGCCCGCGACTATCCTCAACAGGGATTGCAGCACGGCGAGCCAAAAGTCACCCTGACGCGCAAGCTCCCAAAGCCGCGCAAGCGTTGCGGCGGGCGAGGGAAGCAGCAGCTCCGACCCGACGGCGCGCGACGCTATGAACCATATAAATATCCAGAAGAGTGCCGCCGCGATTTTTAAGACCGCGGTCGGCACTTTTTGCGTTTTTTTATTTGCCTGTGTAGTAGAGATCATCACCGGGCATTGCTCCTCCGACTGATGTGGGGTCTGCTTTGAAGAGAACATCAAAGTTTGCCTTTGCGGTCTTTATCATTTCGTCGCCGGTCATATAGACGATGTTGCAGTTGGGCAGAGCCTTTGCGGCGATCTGCGCGTTGGGGACTATGCCTGCGTCGGCTATCATCTGTGCCGTCTTTTCGGTGTTGCCGTTGACGAAATCAACGGACTCTTTATATGCCGCGAGGAAAGCTTTGACGGCGTTGGGGTGAGCCTCAAGGAACTCGGTGCGGACTATCAGGCAGCCCTGCGCGAGCGAGGTCTTTTCGCCCTTTGCGGCGGTCGCCTTCTCCCACTCTTCTGTCAGGTCAAGCGCCTTGCGAACGGAGCTGTTTTTCGCCATGACGGTCGTAACATTGGGCTCGGGGAGCATCGCGATGTCAATTTTACCGGTCGCCATGAGCGTTGCAAGCTCGGCGTGGTCGGTGTAGTAGGTTATCTCAACATCCTTTTTCGGGTCGATGCCGTTTGCTTCGAGGATGTAGTTGAGAACGTATTCGGGCGTTGCGCTCTGCCCGGTCGCGCCTATCTTTTTGCCCTTGAGGTCGGCGACGCTCTTGATGCTTTCGCCGTTTTCGAGAATCGAAAGCACGCCGAGGGTGTTGATTGCTATCATCTTAACTTTTCCGCCGGTCTTTTTGTATATCGCGGCGGCGAGGTTCAGCGGGCAGGCGGCGATATCCGCTTCGCCCTTGATTATGAGGGGCGCTATCTCGGTCGCGGCGGTGGCTATCGAGATGTTGTACTGCGCGTTTTTGTCGCTGATGAGCTTAGCCATGCCCATGCCGGTCGGACCCTTGAGGGTCGTGATATTTATCGGCGTTGTGTCCGCCGGAACAGTCTCTTCCGTGGTCGTTGCGCTGTCGTCGGTCTTTCCGGCGCATGCCGCGAAGTTGAAAACCATCGCGAGGCACAGCAGCAGGGAAAGAATCTTTGTGAATTTTTTCATTGTGCATTGCTCCTTCGAATTTATATATATCTGAAACCGGGCTTCGCGCCGCCGCCGGAAGCTGCGCTTCCGGCGTGCGCCCTGCGGGCGCGCAGGAGCCGCTTCGCGGCTCGGCGGCGCTTAACTACGATCCTTGACCGTGATAAAAATTTTTTTGCCCTCGCGGCGTATGTCGCCGCTCGTCTCGAGGTTGTCCAGTGCGCGGTAGAGCGACGCGCGCCCGACATCGAGCCTGCGCGCAAGCTCCGCGCAGCTCTGAATGTCAACCTCGCCGTCCTGCTCGCGTTCGAGCAGATAAGAGAGCAGCTTGCTCGCGCTGTCTCCGGCGGTTAGAGCCTCGATTCTGCGCGTCAGAAAGCGTATCCGCGCCGAAAGATAGGCGGCAAACCCGATTGCGGCGCCCGGTTCGCTCTCGATAAGCTCCGCTATCGCATCTTTTTCAAAGAATACCGCGCTGCATTCGACCCGCGCCGTAACGGTCGTCGCGGGGGACGGCTCGTCGGAGAAGAGAGTCACCGCGCCGAAAATATCGCCGGGAACGAGCGTGTTTATGACCGCGCGTCCTTTGTTTACTGCGGCGCTGCCCGTGATTATCATGCCCATTATGCGCCCGCCGCGCGAGGGCGAGAGAATCTCGTCGCCCCTGCGAAAGGTCTGCATGTCCGCATTTTCAACGAGCCGTTCGAGCCTGTCCTCGCCGACGCTTTGAAATATTCTGTTGTTTCTGAGCATCGAAGCACATTCGCGCGCCGTCATCGAATCACCTTTAACTGTATCATTTGAAACACTTTTATTATAATTGCAATTGCCCACACTGTCAATAGTATTGGTCGTTTTATTGCCTTGAAAAAGGCGGATTTTAATGCTATACTTTCCGTGAAAAGAAAAACGGAGGCAAAATAATGGCAAGCAACTTTTTCGCAATGATATCGAGGCTCAAATATATCGACCGCTGGGCGCTTATGCGCAACACCCATGAGGAGAACCTGAGCGAGCACTGCATGGAGACCGCGTGCATCGCCCATGCGCTGGCGGTCATCGGCAACAGACGCTTCGGCAAGTATTACAACGCCGAGCGCGCCGCCCTGCTCGGACTCTATCACGACGCGCCCGAGACGCTGACCGGCGACATGCCAACGCCCGTCAAATATTACAGCCCGCATATCCGCGAGGCATATGCGCAGGTGGAGCAGAGCGCGTGCGAGCACCTTGTTTCAATGCTTCCCGAGGATCTGCGCGCCGACTTTGCGCCGTTCTTTTTCAAAGACGAAACCGACGAAGAACTCTGGAAACTGGTCAAGGCTGCGGACAAAATATGCGCCTATATAAAATGTATAGAGGAGAAGAAGGCGGGCAACACCGAATTCGACCGCGCCGCCGAATCTACCCTCGAATCGATAAATGCGTTGGATATTCCGGAGGCAGAGGAGTTCATGAAAGAATTTTTGGACGGCTACCGCCTGACGCTTGATGATATAAAAGAATAATCAGCGAAGCATTTTCCACAAATGAATCTTGACTTTTTTGTAACATTCTGCCAAACAATTGTAAATTTACCGTAAATCTTGACTATGAACGCCCTCTTTGATATAATAACGGAAGAAATGCCGTGCAAAAAAGAAGTGCGCGGTGTTTAAAAAACCAGATAGAACTTTCTTAGGAGGAAAGAAAATGAAGAGAATTTTAGCACTGCTTCTTGTCTTTGCTACCATCTTCGCTTTTGCGGCCTGCAAAAAGACCGACAAGGACGATAACGGTACAACGACCGGCGGCAGCAAGGATGCGGTTGTGGACGTCAGTGCAGACGACACTTCCGACGGCTCCGAGTCTTCGCTCGACAGCACCGACGGTACCAAGGCTTCGACCACGGGCACAAAGAGAACCCCCGGTAAGAAGAGCAACATTGGCACCAACACTGTCGTCAAGCCCAGCCACAATCCCACAATCAGACCTACAAAGCATAAGTACACTATAGTTGTCGAGAAGAGGAATTCTAAGGGCATGGCGGAAGTCATCGTTGTTGACGGTACCCGTTACGATCTTAAGAACGCCAACGATATTGCGGCTCTTAAGAAGAGAATCTCCGACGAGAGCGAGAACGACCTTCTCGGTCAGCTCTATGATGTCGATGCGACTATCGCTGCTCAGCTCGGTCTGAGCGCGCTCGATGACGGCGCTCTGCTTTCTTACAAGTATGATCCCGAGGGCGAGTTCTTCTATGTTGACGACCTCAACTCCTGGCAGCAGCAGTTCGGTTTCAACCCGCTGTACGATTTCGCAGCAGGCTTCACCGTAATGTACTATGACACTGTCAGAATCTATTTCGACTATCAGAACCGCGGCTATCTGCTCCAGCTCTGGAAGGGTCAGTACGGCCTTATGTTCATCGGTTCCGAGATCGGCTTCTATGAGAAGGACGACAAGAAGCCCACTTCTTCCAGCGCTGCGCTCAATCACTATGAGTGCGCCACCGATCACCTTCTTCCCATGGAGATGGTCTGCTATCGTATGGATTCCACCGGAACACTCAATCCGCTCTTCAAGCGTAAGTATGAGCGCCATTGGTGGTCGACCGGTTTCGTTCCGGGCGTTCTCAAGAACTTCCGCGACCGTTCCGAGCTTGTTATGGAAGCAAGAATTACCTTCGATACTCCCGAGATGGCTAAGATCGTCGGCGATACCTTCAAGGCTAACAAGTTCAAGGAGATCGATCCCTCTCAGCACAACATCTATAATCCCGATACTTACTATGTAAACGGCAGCGATGTTGTCTTCACCTGGAGAAAGATCCAGAGCAAGAAGGATGTTATAATCCTCAAGCCCACCACCACGACCACCACCGCTCCCTCGACTTCCGCTCCGGCTACCGAGTCCACAGGCGCATAAAAACAGGTCGTTATCGAAATATCATTACTCTTAATGATGATTTTATAATAATTACAAATTGTTAAAAATCAGTTAATACGCTTGACAAAATCAGAAAGCGTGATATAATCTGAAAGTGTAATGATATTTCTTCAATTTCATTGCCAATTAAGTCTTGACGGACTTAAAAATTTATTAAAATCAGAAAGGGTTGTAGAAAAATGAAGAAAATCGTAAGTCTTTTCCTGGCTCTTGTCATGGTTCTCTCCCTCGGCGTTGCAGCTTTCGCTGTTGATGCAGAGGATGCTAACACCACCACGACTGAAGAAGCCACTCCCACAGTTACCCTCGACCAGATCCTTGAGTGGATTAAGGGAACCATCATGCCTGAGATTAACATGGATCTCATGAAGGAAGTCATCAAGCAGACTAAGGCTACCATCGAAAATATCGTTGAGCTGCTCAAGCCTTTCTTCGACAAGAATCAGAACCCCAATCTTCCTGATGCTTCTGAGATTCCCGCAGCTATGATGAACGCTTTCATCGATCTCCTTGCTAAGGCATTCAAGACCGACAGAGACAGCATCATCAACAAGCTCCTCGAGATCCCGCTGGTAAAGAAGATCATGGGTTGGTACGGCTATAAGCCCGCTACCACCACTGAGGCTCCTGCAACTTCTGCTCCCGAGACCACTGAGGCTCCTGCTGAGACTGAGGTTCCCAACACCGGCGCTGCTGCTGCTGTTGCTGCTGTTGCTTCTCTCTCCGTCGCTGCTGCTGCTGCTTTTGTCTCCAAGAAGAAGGCTGCTTAACAGTTCGGTAATTGAACAAATGAAAGTCCGGACGGTCTTTGACCGCCCGGATTTTTTTATATTTTTGAAGATTTTATATTGCATGGACAACGGCACAAGCTGTACAAAACACGCAATCAATAGGCTCCCCTTGCACAGGGAGCCTTGAGACCGCGCAATGACAGACTTTTTTGACGGACTGAACCGGACGATTAAATCACCCGGTCTTTTTCATATCTGCTCTTCTTCGCAAAATACGCTTTCTATCACTTTCTCGCACCCCTCCGGCGAATAGACCCATGAATCTATGTGTCGGCTGTCCGTGAAATATCTTATCGGCGCGGGCGGGTAGTCTGCGCTGAACGAATCGACTATGACGAGCTTTATTTTCATGCGCTGTGGCAGTATGCTCTTTATATATACGCTCGCGTGGTCGCCGTCTTTCACTCCGTCGCAGTATTCCGCAAGCCCCGCGAGGTTCGGAGTCAGCTCGACGAATATGCCGTATTTCTCGACCGAGCGGACGATTCCGGGAACCGTTTCGCCGGCTTTGAACGCGGCGGAGTTCTCTTCCCATGTGCCGAGCAGTTCGCGGTGCGAGAGCGTAATGCGCCCCAATTCGTCGCAGCTTTTGACTATTGCGCGGATGTTCTGTCCCGTCGAAAACCGCGCGTTCGGGTGCGGAATGCGCGAGACGGAGATGCTGTCGATGGGCAGCAGCGCGCTTATCCCGGCGCCGATGTCGCAGAATGCGCCGAACGGCTCCATGTGCGTGACGCAGGCGTCGATAACATCGCCGCAGACGAGCGACGAGAGATATTCTCTGCGGCAGTCCTCCTGCACGCTGCGGCGGCTGAGGATGGCATATGTTTCGCCCTTCTGATCCGTGTCGAACCCGGTTATGCGGAAAATAACCGCCTTGTTCACCCGCGAGATCAGCGCGATATCGCGCACGCTCCCGTCCTCGATTCCGAGCGCACCCTCGTTTTTCGGTATTATGCCGCGCATGCAGCCGAGGTCAACATGGAGATTGTGCTCGCCGTCGCACAGCACGGCTCTGCCCTCGAGCGGAGTCCCGCTTTTGCATGCCTCCCTGAGCAGTGTCGGAGAGCTGAGGATCCGGGCGTTCTGCGTCGTCGGCAGCAGTGTTCCCTCGGGTTTGAAGCAGGTCATTGTCTGTTCAGTCCTTTCGCGGCGCCGCGCTTTGGCGGCGAGCCGATCGTTTTGAAAATATGCGGAATTTTGCGCCCGCAGTGTACAAAATGTGAAAATAATGTTATAATAATTTACAGTCCGATAAAGGAGGAAGAACGATGGATGTCAGAGTGGGCGACAAGCTCATCATGAAGAAGAACCACCCGTGCGGCAGCAACGAGTTTTCGGTGCTTCGCATCGGTATGGATTTTCGCATCCGCTGTCTCGGCTGCGGCCGCGAGGTCATGGTTCCGCGCGTCAAGGCGGAGAAGAACATAAAACGCATCGAGCGCACCGAGAAGGATTAGCATATTTTGCCTCACGCCGCTTTGGCGGTCAAGAATAGTTTTTGCACTCGGAGGAAAATATGCTCGAAAAACTCAAAAAGGTTGAAGAAAAGTTTGATTTTATAAGCGCGGAGCTCTGCAAGAGCGAGGTCGTCTCCGATATGGAGCTGTACAAAAAATATATGCAGGAGCTCAAGCACTTATCACCCATAGTTGAAAAATACCGCGAATATAAAGCGGCGGAAAATAACGTCGAGGAGGCGAAGAGCCTGCTCGAAGAGAGCGGCGCGGATCCCGAGCTCAAGGAGCTTGCACGCGCCGAGCTCGAAGAAGCGAAAGAAAATATCGAGCGCACTCAGCAGGATCTGAAAGTGCTCCTGCTCCCGCGCGACCCGAACGACGACCGCAATGTTATCGTTGAGATACGCGGCGGCGCAGGCGGCGAAGAAGCCGCGCTGTTCGCGGGCGTGCTGTTCAGAATGTACTCGATGTACGGCGACACAAAGGGCTTCAAAACCGAAGTCCTCAGCGCGAACGCCACTGAACTCGGCGGATACAAAGAAATAAGTTTCATGATAAGCGGAGAGGGTGCGTATTCCCGCCTCAAATTCGAGAGCGGCGTCCACCGCGTCCAGCGCGTGCCAGAGACCGAGAGTATGGGGCGCATACACACTTCGACAGTCACCGTCGCAGTCCTGCCCGAGGCGCAGGAGGTCGATGTTGAAATAAACCCGTCTGACCTGCAAATCGACACCTTCCGTTCGAGCGGCGCAGGCGGTCAGCATGTCAACAAGACCGAGTCCGCCATCAGAATCACGCATATCCCGACGGGCACCGTCGTCGAGTGCCAGGACGAGCGGAGCCAATATAAAAACAAAGACAGGGCGATGAAAATACTTCGCTCGAGGATACTCGAAGCGGAGCGCAGAAAGCAGAGCGAGGCTATCGCGGGCGAGCGCCGCGCACAGGTCGGCACAGGCGACCGCAGCGAGCGCATCAGAACATATAATTACCCGCAGGGGCGCGTCACGGATCACCGCATCGGGCTGACGCTCTACCGCCTTGAAGCGATACTCAACGGCGACCTCGATGAGCTGATTGACGCGCTCATCACGGCGGACACTGCCGAAAAGCTCAGGTCTACTGACGATTAAACGAAAGAAGAATCTCTATGATAACAAAGCTTATAACAGAAAAGGACGGCGAAAAGGGTCTCGACGAGGCGGCGCGCCTGCTAAAAGACGGCGAGCTTGTCGCCATACCGACCGAGACTGTCTACGGTCTTGCGGCGAACGCGCTCGACGGAAACGCCGTCAAAAACATATTTGTCGCCAAAGGCCGCCCGCAGGATAACCCGCTGATAGTTCACATAGCGGAGATCGATGAAATTTTACCGCTTGTCAAAAACTTCGATGAGCGCGCCCGTGCGCTCGCCGAGGCTTATTGGCCGGGACCGCTTACAATGATACTCCCGAAGAGTGATATTATCCCGAACGAAGTCTGCGCCGGGCTTGACACGGTGGCAATAAGAATGCCGTCCCACCCGATAGCGCACGAGATAATCAAAAAATGCGGCTTCCCGCTTGCGGCGCCGAGCGCGAACACATCTGGCAAGCCGAGTCCCACGACCGCCGCGCATGTTATGAACGACATGGACGGTAAAATCGCCGCGGTTGTTGACGGCGGCAGCTGCTCGGTCGGCGTCGAGTCGACCGTTGTCACCCTTGCCTGCCCCGTTCCGCGCGTCCTGCGCCCCGGCGGAGTGACCCCGGATCAGCTTCGCGCAGTGCTCGGCGAGGTCGAGATAGACAAGGCTGTTTTCAAGGCGCTCGAGAGCGGCGAAAAAGTTCTCTCGCCCGGCATGAAATATAAACATTATTCGCCGAACGCCCATGTTATAATCGTAAAGGGCGATTTTGACAAATTCGCTTCGCTCGTCGCCGAGCCGCGCAGCGAAAGAACCTGCGCAGTCTGCTTTGACGGCGAGGAGGATAAAATTTCCGTTCCCGCATATCCCTACGGCCACGCGGACAGCCCAGAGGAGCAGGCGCGCGAGCTGTTCGATGTGCTCAGACACGTTGATGACGAAAAAATGGAGCTTGCCTTTGTGCGTTTCCCGTCGCTCGACGGCGTGGGAATGGCTGTCTACAACCGTCTGCTCAGAGCGGCAGGCTTTGAGGTGATTGAGCTGTGAGCATCTATGTTGCCGGACTCACCGGTCAGACGGGCTCGGGCAAAAGCACCGTCGCCGATATTTTCCGCGCGCACGGCGTCTGCGTTATCGACTGCGACAAGCTGGCTCGCGAAATAGTCGAGCCGGGTTCACCTGTGCTTATTGATCTCGCCCGACTCTTCGGCGACGATCTGATTCTCCCGGACGGCTCTCTTGACCGTCACAAGCTCGCCAGGCGTGCGTTTGCAAGTGAAGAAAAGACAAATCTGCTCAACTCCGTGACCCACCCGGAGATAACCGCGCTCGCTCGAAAGCGCGTAGCCGAAGCCGAAAAAAACGGATATAAAATCGCTATGCTCGACGCGCCCGTGCTCTTCGCGAGTGAGCTCCTCGGCGACTGCCGCGCGGTGATATGCGTCTGCGCGCCGAAAGATCAGCGCATGGCACGGCTCATGAGCCGCGACGAAATCGCCTCCGACGAAATAGAAAGAAGAATGTCCGCCCAGCCCGATGAGAAATATTACAGGGACAATTCAGATATAATAATAGAGAATCCCGACGGCTGCGACCCGACGGAGCAGTGCATAAAGGCACTGGAAAGCCTGAAAATCGGAGGCTGAAAATGAAAAAGAGGGCGGGATACAAGCTTATAGCCCTGCTGTTGTGCTTCGTGCTGGCGGTGTGCGGGATAACGGCGGCGCTGACTGTTGGCGCGATAAGATTCGCCTATCCCATGAAGTACGAGAACTATATTGAAAAATATTCGGCTCAGTACGATGTCCCGAAAACGCTTCTGCTCGCGGTCATAAAGACCGAGAGCTCGTTTGACCCAAAAGCCGAATCCTCGGCGGGGGCGTTGGGGCTGACTCAGATAACGCCCGAAACTTTTCACTGGCTTCAGACAAAGACAGGTGAAACTTTGAGTGACGATGCGCTTTCCGACCCGGAGACTGCGATAAGATACGGTGCGCTTTTTCTCGGGCTTTTGCTCGATGAATTCAACTCTGCCGAGACTGCCGTCGCCGCCTATCATGCGGGGCGCGGCAGGGTCAATTCGTGGCTCAAGGACGAGAATATATCGCCCGACGGCGTGAATCTTAAAGAAATACCGATTCCGGAAACGGCTCACTATGCGCGCAAAGTGATGCGCGCTGTGAATATATATAATTCCCTTTACAAATCAAGATAGGAGGAATATAAAATGAAGGACGAAAAAAATCCGGCGCAGGAGCTCAGAGAAAAGCTGTTTGCTCAGCCTAAGCACGCCGCGCTGAGAATGAGCGACGATGAAATTTCCGCGGCGTTTGAGTGGTGCGAGGGATACAAAACCTTCCTCAGCGACAACAGAACCGAGCGCGAGATAACCGCGTTTTCGCAGAAGCTCGCCGAGGCGCGCGGCTTCGAGAAGTTCGATTCGTCGAAGAAGTATTCGGCGGGCGACAAGGTCTGGTTCAATGTAAAAGAAAAGGCGATTATCCTTGCCGTTTTCGGCACACGCCCGCTGAGCGACGGAGTCAAGATCGCGGCGGCGCATATCGACTCGCCCCGTCTCGATGTCAAACCCAACCCCATGTATGAGGATTGCGAGATTGCGCTCTTCAAGACTCACTACTACGGCGGTATAAAGAAATATCAGTGGCCGACAGTACCGCTTTCGCTCCACGGCGTTATCGTCAAGGCGGACGGCGAGAAGATAACTGTCTCCATCGGCGACAAAGAGGGCGAGCCGCAGTTCGTTATCAGCGACCTGCTCCCGCATCTTGACAGCACCATGGGCGAGCGCAAGGCTTCGCAGGTCATCAAGGGCGAAGAGCTCAATGTTCTTATCGGCAGCATGCCTTTCAGAAGCGACGAGGGCAGCGACCTCGTGAAGCTCAATATTCTGAAACTTCTCAATGAGAAATACGGCATCACCGAATCCGACTTCCTTTCCGCAGAGCTGGAGCTTGTTCCCGCATCGAGAGTTTCGGATATCGGCTTTGACCGCAGCCTCATCGGCGGCTACGGCCACGACGACAGGGTCTGCGCATATCCCGCGCTCATGGCGGCTCTCGACTGCCCGAACCCGAGCTATACTACGGTCACTGTGCTGACCGACAAAGAAGAAATAGGCTCCGTTGGCAACACCGGACTCTCTTCCGCTTATCTTCAGTTCTTCATCGAGGATCTCGCCAAGACTCAGGGGCTCGAGGGCAGAGATGTTCTCAGAGCGTCCGAGTGCCTTTCGGCGGATGTCAATGCGGGCGTCGATCCCACATTCCAGTCTGTCCATGACAAACTCAACGCTTCATTTATAAACAGAGGTATCGTTGTCACGAAGTACACCGGCGCGCGCGGCAAGTCCGACACATCGGACGCCAATGCGGAGTTCGTCGGCAAGCTCAGAAAGCTCTTCGATGAGAACAACATCGTCTGGCAGATAGGCGAGCTCGGCAAGGTCGACGAGGGCGGCGGCGGAACAGTAGCGAAGTATGTTGCGCATCTCGGCGTCGATGTTGTCGATGTCGGCGTGCCCGTGCTCTCGATGCATGCGCCGTTCGAGCAGATAGCAAAGCTCGATATCTATATGGCTTACAAGGCGTTCTGCACATTCTACAATCAGAAATAACAGAAGCTCCCCTGTCCTTTGCGGGCAGGGGAGCGATGCTTTATTCGTTTTCCGGGTACGGCTCGAACTCATCGGTTCTGCCGAGCAGCCAGTCGACGCTCGTGTGATATATATCGGCTATTTTGCAGAGCGTCTCGGGGGTCATGGAGTTGATTCCGTTTTCGTATGCGGCGTAGGTTCTTCGGTTTATATAGAGCATGTCCGCTATTTGCTGCTGGGTCAGGTCATTGTCCTCGCGCAGGTTCCTTATCCTCGGGTACTTCAATCAAACCACCTCAGGAAAATTATAAATGCCATAAATCCTGCCATTGACTTTTGGCAGAATTTATGGCATAATGTAGTTGCTACAATTCCGTATGCGTATAATCCGCCGCGATATGCTTTAAGTTTGTGCAGCACGAGGCTCAGTATGCGCGAAGAAAAGACACCTCACAATCTCCTATATAAAAGACACCCGGCAGTGAAAACTGTCGGGCGTCTGCTTGAAAAAAGTTTTACTGTACAATAAAATGCCCAGTAGAAAATTATTGCTTGACAAATTGCAACTCTTGGGCTATTATTTTATCTGCAATGAGGCGCGCCCTCGGCGCAAAAAAACGATAACCACGAAACTCCTATATATCACGCGAAGCGGCGGCAGAGATTTTTCTGCCGCCGCTTCGCATTAGAATTTTACGTATTATTGTGGTGATTATAAGAAGTGAATTGGTGATTTATATATTACTTTAGCCATAGCAAAGTAAAAGCGAGCGACTCAACCAATTTTTATAATCAGACTTTCAATAGCCGCGCCGTAGTGTTTGAAGTCTATCTTGGAAAGGCGGGCAACATCACCGAAGCGCCGCCGGTGGCGGATGAAGCGAGGCGATGTTGGCGAAAAACAAGGAGCATAGCGCCCGCTCCAAGGGCGATAGACGACTATGTTTTGAGAGGGCTGAACGGCTTGCAAAGCAAGACGCACGAGCCCGTATTGTTTGAGCGAAGCGAGTTTACGGGCGAATGTGCCGAGCTGTCGACTGAGAGCTGAAAGCTATGTGCTGCGGCGCGGCGTTGTCGGGGTCTCGGGGTGAAACCCCGCGTTTGCTTTTCTTTTGCAGGCGTTTTCTTTTTCAAACAAAAAGAAAATGCCGAAACGCGGGTAGTGCATATCGTTTGATTATGGTAGGTCGCGAGGGTAGGGCATAAATCCTACAAATTCACATCGTGCCGCTGTCGCGGCAGCGGTGCGTCGAGTTGCCGCACCCTACAAGTTGCACGACAATAAGATTGTGCGGAGTTCGCCGTCGGATGATATCCGCCCTACTGCATAATTATGCTGATTTGTAATATTGTGCAACTATTTATCGCCGCTATTTACATCCGCAACCCCAGTTTATATGTGTCCATCTCGCAAACACAACTGCAAAACCGACCGCAACGGAAATTAGCTGCGGTCGGTCGCTGTTTCTTTATCTGCTTTATTCTGCTATCTTTGTGCCCTCTTTTATCGTCACCGTGCCGATGAGCGGAACCTTTGCGCTTCCGCTGACGGAGGTGTCGGTGAAATCGAGCTCAATCTGGGCGTCTCTGCCGCGCAGTTCACGCGCCGTGACGGTCGCCGACAGGTGGTTGCCGACAGTCGAAAGTCTCTTTATCTCAACTTCCGGCGCGGTCATCTTCGGCTCGATTATCTCGAAGCCGTATTTGCCGCCGTCGTCAAAGACGCGAAGCGTGATGTCGCCGTTATAAAACATGTTGCCGATTTTTAAATGCCATGTGCCTGTTCCGAGCATATGCTGTCTCCTTTCGGGGTTGCGCCTTGAGTCAGGCGGAAATTACAAATATTGTTGACGCGAGCAGGAACTGCGCCGTGAAATAAGTGACGATGCAGGTTATCTTGTAGCCGTATGACGGGCGCGGCTTGCGCAGGGAGTTGACGGCGAGCATCATATCCGACAGTGCAAACAGGAAAGCGCCGCTGACGAGCAGGATGCACATGACAACTGCGTTGTCGAGCCTGGCGTTGACTGCCTTGATGCCGAGCGATCCCGCCTTGACGAGCATGAACGCGAGCATCGCGACATACGGCACGCCGATTATATAAAGCGGGCTGAACTTGACTCCGAGCAGGCGAATGGTCGCAACGCCGATAACTATAATTATCGCGCAGGCTATCAGTTCGCGCTTATCCCAGAACGGCGCGTCGGGGAAAAATCGTTTCATCGCAAGGCAGTAGGCGTATATATAAAACACATGCCCCGCAAGGAACGCGAGTCCGCCGCTCAGCGTGAACGGCATCTTCGGCGGCAGATGCAGAAGAAAATCGCCGCACCAGCCGAGCAGAAGCCCTATCAGAATATAGTGCGCGTAGTCGCTGCGGTTCTGAGCTATCACGCTCGCGAGAACTCCCGCCGCGACGAAAAGAGTCGCGCATATGGTTTTGAGTATCTGCGATTTTGTGCAGCGCCCGTTTCTTGAGGCCTTGAGGAACCACGGGACGAAAATGAATTCGAGTCCCGCCGCGATTCCGAAGCATATTTTGAACAGGGTTGACATTTATCTCATCTCCAGGCGGCCGAACAGCTTTGGCTCGAGCAGAGTGTAGTGCCTGCGCAGAATGTTGCCGCAGATGTCGGCTATTGTTTCGTTTTCTATCATATCGCCCGTGCCCTGCGCGATGGATTCGGCGATGTTGCACAGATCCGGGCAGGAGGTCGGGATGACGGTGACTTTGTTGCCGTTGAAGCGGAAAGAGAAGCGGCGCTCGGATATGGATTCGTTGGCGCGGATCCATATTGTGAATGTGTCGCTGTCCTCCCATCTTGCCGACGAGACGGCGGTGAAATCGAGCCCCGCCAGGTGCATCTTCGATTTGCGGTATTTGCCGTCGAGTCCGCTGACTATCGTGTTCCTGACTTTTCCCTCGCTCCATGTGAAGCGGCACTCGTTCTCGGAGAAGTCGAGGTTTATCTTGTCTATATTGCCCGCGCGGTCAGCTGACATATATACGACCGCCGTCGGCAGGACGCTCACGGGGAAGCCTGCAACATCGAGCACGGGATTATAGAGCATATGTATCGTCGAATATGACAGCTTCTTTTCGAGCACGGGGTTGCGCCTGCCGGCGGTGAGCACGGGCAGGGGAGTGAGCGTCATGGGCAGGGTGGTCTGCTCCGGCTCATCCTTCGGCTCGATAAAGCCCTCGGGGAAGTGTCTCCACAGGCAGTCGCGCGTCTTTTGCTCAAAGACCTCGCTGCAGGTGGTGATGATATTTGCGTCGTATTCCGGCAGGACGATGCCGAACTGCGAGAACATTCCGTCTGCGCGGTAAGAGCCGGGGAAGTGGCAGCACCAGAAGTTGAATCCGTAGCCGACGCAGGAGTCGATCTGATTCGAGCTCTTGCTTGAGTTGTCTGCCTGAGCCTTGCCCGCTTCGCGCGCCCAGAACTCGGGGATGACCTGCTTGCCCTGATATTTTCCGCCGTGGCTCATGCAATCGATGACTTTGGCGAGCTCTTCTGTTGTTATGAACAGACCCCAGCCGCCCGCTTCAAGACCGTTCGGGTCGGTTTCCCATGCGGGATTCTCTCTGATGCCCAGAGGTTTGAACAGACGCGGCGCGAGATATTCGCGTACGGTCATGCCGGTCAGCTTCTGGATTATGGCGCAGAGGACATAGCAGTTTTCGCTGATGTACTTCCAGCCCTCGCCCGGGGCGAACGCCCAGCGCGCGCCGAAAAAGCTCTTGAGCCATGAGACCTTCGCTTTGTTTTCGAGGACGCTGACATCCTTTCCGGCGGTCATGGTCAGCAGGTGAAATACGGTCAGCTTTTCAAGGTTCTCGTCATATTTCTGCGGTCTGTACTCGGGGAAGATATCAATTACCTTTGTGTCGAGCGTCAGCAGCCCCTCGTCAATGGCGAAGCCGATGGCTATCGAGGTAAAGCTTTTGCTGACCGAGTACATAGTGTGCGGGATGTCGGGAGCATAGGGGTCTCGCCAGGTCTCGAAAGCTACTTTTCCGTGGCGCAGGATCATGATGCTGTGAAGCTCTATCCCGCTGCGTTCGAAATCGTCGAGCAGTTCGGATATCGCCTTCGAGGACACGCCGACCTGTTCCGGGAAGTCGGCTCTCGGGAGCGCCTTGCTCTTTGTTCTTGCGGTTGGCATAAGATATACATCTCCTGTAAAAATAATGTTCACTTAAAGATTCTGCCAAACGAATGGTTATTACATAAATTATACTACAATGCAAAACTAAAATACAACAAAAATGTGTAAAAATACCAAATTTTGAGCCAAAAACCGCGCAAAAAATTTATAAAAATTTCAGCAAACAAATGTTTGCAATTTCAAAAACTATGTGTTATAATAAAGCAGGTAAGTTATGCAGACATCTTGAAAGGGTGACGTGCTTTGAAAGACATAAGCAAAACTCAGAAAAGAATATACGAATATCTCCTCGAACGCTCGCAGGACGGAGTTCCGCCCTCGGTGCGTGAGATTGGCGCGGCAGTGGGGCTGAGCTCTACTTCATCCGTGCAGGCGAACCTCGACGCGCTTGAACAGGCGGGCTATATCCAGCGCGATCCGCTCAAGAAGCGCACTATCCGCATTCTGGGCAGGGAAGACAATGTTGTTACCAATGTCCCGATCGTCGGTACTGTTACCGCCGGTGCGCCGATACTTGCTTTTGAACAGATCGAGGGCACCGTTGCCTATTCGGGTCACACCTCGAGCGACAAAACTCTTTTTGCCCTGAAAGTCAGGGGAGAGAGTATGATCCAGGCGGGCATACTCGACGGCGACCTTGTTATTGCCGAAAAGACTCCCGTCGCGCGAAACGGCGAAATAGTCGTTGCGATGATCGAGGATGAGGCTACGGTCAAGACTTTCTATAAAGAAAACGGTCATTTCCGTCTCCAGCCCGAGAACGATACCTATGAGCCGATAATCGTTAACGAGGTTTCGATTTTAGGCAAGGTTGTCGCGGTTATAAGATACTATTGATTTGTGCACAGCCGGTGCAGGCGTTTTATGTCCGCACCGGCTTGTTTTTTTGGAGGGTATTATGTCTGACAGATTTATCGATATCACGCCCGAGAATATCGCCAGCGAGCATCTTTGCTGCATCATCCGCACGAAGAAGCCGCACCCGGGTGTCGAGAAAAAGCGCGCGTGGCTCAGAGACCGCCTTGGTGAGGGGCATGTTTTCAGAAAGCTCGACGAAAAGGCGTGCGTGTTCATTGAATATGCGCCGCTCGAGAGCGCGTGGGTGCCGATAGTCGGCGACAATTATATCTATATATACTGCCTTTGGGTTCTGAGCGAGAACAAGGGCAAGGGCTACGGCAGGCGGCTGATGGAATCCTGCATTGCCGACGCAAAGGCGCAGGGCAAATCCGGAGTCTGTATGCTCGGCGCGAAGAAGCAGAAAGCGTGGCTCTCCGACCAGTCGTTTGCGAAGAAGTTCGGATTTGAGACAGTCGATGAGACAGAGAACGGCTATGAGCTGCTGGCATTATCTTTCGACGGAACAAAGCCGCGCTTTGCCGAAAACGCAAAGAGAGAGTCAATAGACAGCAAAAAACTGACCGTCTATTATGACGCCCAGTGCCCGTTTATCCCCGGGCGCATCGAGTCGAACCGTAAATTCTGCGAAGAAAACGGAATAGACGCCGATTTTATCGAGGTCGATTCGCTCGAAAAGGCGAAGAATCTGCCCTGCGTTTTCAATAACTGGGCGGTGTTCTGCGGCGGAAAATTCATCACGGTGAACCTCCTCGACGAGCGGGCGCTGAAAAAACTTTCGGACGGCGCGAAATAATTTTATGTGTTCCTAACATAATTTTTCGATTAAATATTGAAAGCAGCGCCGTTTTATGTTAATATTTCTGTGGCTTTAAAAAATAACACAGGAAGTGAAACAATGACAAAACGCAACATCTTTAAACGCGCGGCAAGCCTGCTGCTCGCTCTGATTATCGTTTTCAGCGCGGGCGTTTCCCTTGCATTTGCCGACGCAAAGGCCGATTCTTACAAATATCCCTGCATCTTCGTCCACGGCATCCTCGGCTACGGAGACAACGACAAGCTCAACTCCGTCACGCCATACTGGGGCATGCAGTACAAAGAGGATCTGATGAAGTCGCTCAATGCCCGCGGATACGATTGCCACGCGGCCTCCGTCGGTCCGCTCAGCAGCGCATGGGACAGAGCGTGCGAGCTCTATGCTCAGCTTGCGGGAACGGTCGTTGACTACGGCGCGGCTCACTCCGCAGAGCATAACCATGCGCGCTACGGCCGCTCATATGTCGGAAAAGCGCTCATAGATACCTTCGGCAAGACCGACAAGAACGGAAATATCATCAAGATAAATCTCTTCGGCCACTCGTTCGGTGGCGCAACGACGAGACTCTTCACCTATATTCTCGCAAACGGCGCGCCCGAAGAGGTCGCAGCGGGCGGCGACGTCTCCGAGTTCTTCAAAGGCGGAAAGGGCGATTATGTAAACTCCGTTATCTCGATAGCGGCGCCGCATAACGGCACAGTCAGCGGGAATGTCGGCATTGCCGTTTATCACGGCGAGTATATCGCCGCTATGATTGCCAATGTCGCGGGTATGGCGGGCAGCAACTACCTTGACCTCAAGCTCGATCAGTTCGGTCTGACCCGCGCTCCCGGCGAGGGCAAGGCGAGCTTCAATCTCTGTGGCATTCTGAACTATGCCCTCTCGAACGATAACTGCCTCTATGACCTCACGCTTCACGGCGCGCAGGAGCTCAACGCCAAGATAGGCGCTGTTGAGAACGTATATTATTTCTCCTACGCCTGCTGCGGCACGGAGCCTTCGGCGGACGGCAGATTCCAGAACCCGACCGATGCGCTCGGCAGCATGGCGGGCACGGGCTGGCTTATAGGCCACATAGCCGGAATAACGGTTGACGGCGTCAAGCTCGAGGGCGACTGGCTCAGAAACGACGGCGCAGTGCCCGTCAAGAGCGCACTCTATCCCGAGGGCGAGAAGCACGAATTTATCGTTGACCACAAGGACGCATATGAGCGCGGCGTGTGGTATGTCTATCCCGTTGTGGAGAACGCGAACCACAGCACTTTGCTCGGCTCGAAGACAGAGAGCTATATCGACCTCTATATGAACCAGATCGATATCGTCAACGCGAAGTAAAACAGAAAAAGTATACAAAAGCAGTCGGCTTTCCCGGCTGCTTTTCTTTGTTTTGTCGGTTGCCCGAGCGGCCAGACTTGCGGTATAATATTTCAAAACGCAGCATTTAGGGGGAGAAAATATGCCTGAACTTTCCGGCAGAACAGAAAATTTCACCGATTCGGTCATCCGCAGAATGACGCGCATCTCGCTGCAGTATGGCGCGGTCAATCTGTCGCAGGGATTCCCGGATTTTGATCCGCCCCAAGAAATCCTCGACCGCCTTGCCGAGGTCGCGCACGAGGATTATCATCAGTATTCGATAACCTGGGGCGCACAGAATTTCAGAGAGGCGCTCGCCGAGAAGCAGTCGAAGTTCATGGGCAGGAGCATCGACCCAAATTCGGAAATAGTCGTCACCTGCGGCAGCACCGAGGCGATGATGGCGGCGATGATGACCGTGACCGACCCGGGCGACAAGGTGATTGTTTTCTCGCCGTTCTATGAAAACTACGGTGCGGACGCGATTCTTTCGGGCGCCGAGCCTATATATGTGCCGCTCTATCCGCCGGAGTTTGATTTCAATCCCGACGAGCTGGAGGCAGCGTTCAAACAGCACCCCAAGGCGCTCATACTCTGCAACCCGTCGAATCCGTGCGGCAAGGTCTTTACATATAATGAACTGAAATTTATAGCCGATTTAGCCGAAAAATATGATACATTTGTCATCACGGACGAGGTCTACGAGCACATAGTCTATGCGCCGAACAGGCATGTGTATTTTGCCACTCTCCCCGGAATGTGGGAGCGCACGATTTCCTGCTCGTCGCTGTCAAAGACATATTCGATAACCGGCTGGCGGCTGGGCTATATTATCGCACCGTCGAATATCATTGAAGTCGCGAAGAAAGTGCATGACTTCCTGACCGTCGGCGCGGCGGCTCCGCTTCAGGAGGCGGCGGTCACGGGGCTTCGGTTCGGGGACGAATATTACGATAATCTCAGAGAGAAGTACACCGCAAAGCGCGATTTATTTATAAAAGGACTCAATGATATCGGGATAAAACACACCGTGCCGCAGGGCGCGTATTATGTGATGCTCGACATTTCGGAGTTCGGCTTTGAATCGGATTTAGAGTTCTGCGATGTCCTCGCGCGTGATGTCGGAGTCGGCGCAGTGCCGGGTTCGAGCTTCTTCCGCGAGCCCGTGAACAGCCTTATCCGCCTGCATTTCGCAAAGAAAGACGAGACGCTGTATGAAGCGCTCAACCGCCTGAGCGATATCAGAAAAAAGATACCCAAAAGATAAACATGCCGCCGCGAAGCGCAGAAAAGTGCCCGTGGCGGTTTAAATTTTCAGATATTTTTCATTGTGTTTACAACTTCGGCAAACAGGTATACTATAATTGCAGAAGAAACTTTCGGGAGGCTTATTATGTGTACGGCAGCAACTTATAAAACCAATGATTTTTATATGGGCAGGACGCTCGACTATGAGTTCTCTTACGGCGAGGAGATAACCGTGATGCCGCGCAGATTCCCGCTCGAGTTCCGCCACGGCGGCAGAACAGACGAACACTATGCTATGATCGGCACGGCTCATGTCTCAGACGGATATCCGATGTACTACGATGCCGTAAACGAAAAGGGACTCGGCATGGCGGGACTTAACTTCGCCGTCAGCGCGCATTATGCAGAGCCGCAGGACGGCAAGCAGAACATTGCGCAGTTTGAGTTCATCCCGTGGGTGCTCAGTCAATACGCGACCATTGAGCAGGCTCGCAGCGCGATAGAGAAAATAAATCTTGTCGGTACAACGTTCGACAGCCGCTATCCTGCGGCGAAAATGCACTGGATAATCGCGGATAAGAGCGGCGCGATAACGGTCGAGCCTACCGAGAGCGGGCTTAAAATATACGACGACGCCCCGGGAGTTCTCACGAACGAGCCGCCGTTTGATATGCAGATGTTTAATCTCAACAACTATATGAATCTCTCGCCGAAGCAGCCCCAAAACAGCTTTTCAAACAATCTCGGCCTCACCGCATACAGCCGCGGAATGGGCGGACTCGGTCTGCCGGGCGACTTGTCTTCAATGTCGAGATTCGTCAGAGCCGCATTCACAAAGCTCAATTCGCTCTCCGGAAGCACGGAAGAGGAGAGCGTCGGTCAGTTCTTCCATATCCTCGGCGCGGTCGAACAGGTGCGCGGCTGCTGCGAGGTCGCGGAGGGAAAATATGAGATAACGATATATACCTCCTGCTTCAACGCGGACAAGGGCGTGTATTATTACACGACATATAATAACCGCCGTATCACCGCGGTCGATATGCACCGTGAAAACCTCGATTCGGCGTCACTTGTCAAATACCCGATGCTCGATAAAGAAGATATTTTGCAGCAAAATTAAAAAAATTCCGCCGGCTGTGTAAAATAAGCCGGCGGGATTTTTATGTGATATTATTTGTGTTTACGCCTGCTTCAACACCTATTTACTTTTTCCTGATTTCAATGATATATTATCCATAGCTTGTGCTGACAGCTTTGGGATTTGCAGAATATCTTTAATAGTGACAAAAGCATATCGAGAAAAGTTATAACGGATATTTTGCCTGTTGTTTTAGTTGTTATTATAGCAGGAGTGATTTTGATTGCCTTGTTCTTTTGATGATAAAGTCATTATAGAGAAAGCAGAATTTAAAAAGTTTACTGCGGGCGGAGATATTTTTAGAGCAGGTATTATCTCCGACACTCAGCTGCCGCCGAACGAAAAAAAGCTTGAAGAAAACGATCTATATGTCCGCCATCTCAGAACCGCGCTTGAAGAACTGAAAAACAACGGCAGAGGACATACCTCTGCCCGCTGTGCGACATTACGGAGCGGGAGATAAATATATTTCGACAGAATATTCACCTGCAATCGGCGGCATTTAGTTTCAAATGATGAAAAACAGTTGACGATATAATTGCAGCATGGTATGATAATTTTGAAAGTAGGTTAGAGAAATTTTTATATGTGCAAATTTGACGCAGAGGATGTGGTTCCAATGGGCTGAAAATTTTCGCGGAACAAAAATCAATTGTGCGGTACGAAAGGGATTAAAATATGGACAAACATAAAAATGCAGACAGGCATAAAATATATCCCAGCTTTAGGGAGTTTTATGGTAAGGGATTATTTAAAGCAGACCGTACACTTAAGGAAGAATACCAATGTTCGAAATGCGGCAGAAAAATAAGGATAGACGACTATGAAAAAATGAAATACAGAGATAGCTGCATACAATGGTTTCTATATATACTGTATTTCTACTTCTTTATTATATTTGCTCGCAAAGCTGCGGATGCTTTTTTGAAAATAGTTTATGAAATCCCGGATTTTTTGCTTCGGCTTTTGAGCGTATTTTTTGCCGTTGTTGTTGCAGGATTTTTATTTTTTATGTTGCTGATGGTAGTTATTTGGCTGGGACGAGTATTTTTTCTTAAATGGTATTGTGCAAAACTGCAGAAAGAGGAACAGACCCATGCTGCGGCGAAAAGACGGAGTAAAAGATTTATACATTTTTCAGCATCGGCTCAACCACGGCAAGCACTTGCGCGGTACGAAAGAAATAAAAATATAGATAAACATAAAAATGCGGACAGACATAAAATATATCCCGGCTTTAGGGAGTTCTGCGGTGAAAAAGATGTGCTTAAAGAAGAATATCAATGTTCGAAATGTGGCAGAAAAATAAAGTTAGACAACTATGAAAAAATGAAAAAAAGGAGTAATCTTATACGGTGGCTTATAGTTATACCGCTGTGTTTTTCCATGGTTATATTTTGCGACGAAGCTGCGGATGCTTTTTCCAAAATAGTTTTGACTTATTATGAAGTCCCGGAATTTTCGCTTCAGGTTTTGAGCGCACTTTTTGGAGCTGTTGTTATAGGGATTCCGGCTTTCGCGGTGATGGTAGTAGCTGTTTGGCTGGAACGGGTAATATTCCTTAAACGGTATTGTGCAAAACTGCAGAAAAGCGGAACAGACCCTTGTCCCGGCGAAAAGACGGAGTAAAAGTGTTGCGACTATATTCTCCGCGCAGCGGCAGAGGATAGACTATCGAACTTTATGCAAAGAGGAGATTTAATAATGAAAAAGACAAGAGTCGCAACAAAATTGATGTTTGCGGCGATAATCATTTCACTTCTGTGCGTTCCTTTTGGGCTGTTATCGGCTTGCAGGTCAGAGCCAAGTTCTGCGCCGAGCGAAACATTTGACGAGAATACGACATCAGAGGCGACCGATGCAGAAAGCACAACGGAGTTCTCCGAAGCGGTCAGTGCCTTACTGGAAACGACGGACGAGAACACGAAATGGATTATAGCTAAGACAAGAGAAGATTATTATCCAAGGGAAAGCGAAACAATGCCCGGCGATGATAATGACAAATTGTTAACAGAAAAGCAGGCTATAGCAATACTTAATGCGAGAATCGCCCCGGACAATGACAAGATGATAAGGGAAATCGACCATAAGGTAGTTATAAATGGTAAGCCGTATTTCTTGGCTCATGCATATACAGTCGGAAGAGATTTTACGTTTACACATGGCTGGTATATCGTAGACCGTGAAACGGGGGATTTGTATAAAGCATATGCCGCCGCGGATTTATATTACTATGTCGAAAAGGATTGAGCCGAAAGCGATGCTAACGGCAGACGAGAACAATCATAATACTAACCCCCGGAATTTAACTTTTTGGGGGTTAGTATTATTATGACGTAAATTTATAATCCGACTGCGGCACGAAAAAATGAATCTCCTATTGCAATAGTGGTCACGACATCATTTTGCTTTTTTTATATCTGACACCGCGAAAAAGATAAATCTTGATAATGATCGGAAGTTTTTATATAATAAAATCAGAAGCGGCATCCGAAAAATACGGTTATGATTTGTATTTCTTTCGGATGCGCCGCAAAGTCGGTATACATAAAACAAATGATTTTTGTGCGAGGTCATGATTATGTACAGTGTGCTTGTAGTTGACGATGAGATACGCCAGAGAGAGGCGGTTATAGGCAATGTCGATTGGCAGAGAGCGGGTTTTGAGGTTGTCGGCGGCGCCGAAAACGGAATAGAGGCGCTCGATCTTCTCGAAAAGCTTGAACCCGATCTTGTTCTGACCGATATCAAAATGCCGCTTATGACCGGACTTGAGCTTGCGAAAAGGACCCGTGAAATAAGACCGGCGACGAAATTTGTTATCCTGAGCGGGTACGACGACTTTGAATACGCTCAGGAGGCGTTCAAATACAATGTCATAAGATATCTTCTCAAGCCTGTTTCCGCATCCGAGCTCACCGAGGAGTTTGAAAAAATCGGAGCCGAGATGGACAGGGAGTTTGAACTGCTCAAAAGCGGCGGTTCAAACGAAGATATCTCTCTGCGGCTTGAAAAGGCGGAATTTCTGCTTCCGCTCCTGCTCGGTACGGGCGAGGATGTCCATGCATCGGACGACTTAACTGAGAATGCCAAAAAGCTCGGAATAATCAAAAGCGACGGCGACTGCTACAGCGTCATTGCTTCAAAATTCAAGGCAAACACGGGCAAGACCTGCACCTCTCAGCAGCATATCGATTTTGTCAACAGTATTTTCAATAAATATGCTCTGTGCGAAAGTTTCTTTGTCAACGGCAGAATAATTACTCTTGTAACAAGCGAGCCGGAAGAGATGTCAACAAAACTGAGACTCCCCGTTATCGAACTTGTGCAGAGCGCAAAAAAGCTGTTGAATCAGAATTGTACTATCGGTATCAGCGAGACCGTTCAGGATCCGTCTCTTTTGGCGCTCGCCTGCACTCAGGCTATCACGGCGCGGCGCTATACCTCCGACGGCACGGGCAACATCCGATATATCGACGACCAGGAGCGCAAGAGCACACACGAGTTTGAAAATGCCGAAAAATCCGTCTATAAGCTCGAACAGCTTCTGAAGATAGGGAGCAAGGATGAGATAAAGTCGTTCCTTGACGAGATACTTTCCGGAAAGACGCGCGAGGGCATTGATTATATTATCATTCAGATTCTTGCCACCGCGCACAGATGCGTCAGCGTTCTGCCGGACGGCAACGCCGCTGCGGAGCTGTTTACCTCCAACAATTCGTTCATGTCCCGCCTGTCCTTCGACTTTAACGAGCAGTATAAAAACGAGCTTGTTTCGCTCTGCCTTGATGCGAGGGATATTATCTCCCGTTCGCAGAGGCATGAGAGCGAGGCTCTCTGCGACCATGCGCTGCAGATAATCAACGAGGAATATATGAACGAAGATCTGTCCCTGACGGACGCGAGCGACAAGCTGGGCGTCAGCCCGAACTATCTGAGCGCGCTGATAAAAAAGAAAAAGTCAAAGAATTTTGTTGCCCTTGTGACCGAAAGGCGGATGAAAGCGGCGAGCGATCTGCTTTTGTGCACCTCGATGAAGATATTTGAAATATCGCAGAAGTGCGGTTACAGCGATCAGCACTATTTCAGCTATTGCTTCAAAAAATATTACGGGGTCTCGCCGAACAAATACAGAGAGGAGCGTTTGGGTGGGAAAGATATTTAAACGCGCCGGAATAAAACTGTCAACGCTCATAATCGCAATAGTCGTGTTCGGCGTGATGTTTTCTACTGTAGGCGCTACGCTCCTTTTCGGTGTATTCTACGAAAGGACGATGTTCAATTCAGCGTATGTCTCGTCAAAGCAGTCGGTGTCGCAGGCGAACGGCACGGTTTCAAATTACATCTCGTCAATCAAAAACAAGCTGGACAACCTTTGCGACGAGGCAGACAGCTGCGACAGCCTGCAGTCGCTTGAAAAAGTTGTTTCAACTGCGGCGAGGCTTGAGGACGATATCTATTGCGTAACGATTTATGACACCGACGGCAACATTCTTCTTACCGAAAACGACAGCGGCGATATTGCAAAGAAAAATGCGACCGATCTGTCCTTTGACAAATCGATTTTTTCGAGCCTCAAGGACGGCTATGCGATAACCCAGCCCCATGTTGACACGCTCTATGAGAACAAGTACCCGTGGGTCGTGACCATTGCAAAGAAAAAATATTCAGATCTTTTTCAAAAGCAGGTCTTTGTCGCCGTCAATTTCGAGTTTATTTCAATTGCGAAATATATTGACAAGATAAGCATAGGCCAGAGGGGATACTGCTATATTGTTGATTCAAAGGGCGGGATAGTCTACCATCCGCAGCAGCAGATGCTTTTTTCCGGCATCAAAAAAGAGAATACCGACGAAGTTTCAGAAATGACGGACGGCGTCCACAGGGGAGAAGACAATATTTACACGGTTTCGTCCCTTAATTCATGCAACTGGAAGATAGTCGGAGTCAGCTTTACCGACGAAGTGGCTCAGTCCGTCAAAAGGCAGATAGCGGTCGGGATGGCTGTTGCGCTGCTGTTCAGTCTTATTATCTCCGTCACTGTATATTTCCTGCTTTCGCGGACGGTCACAAGACCCGTAAGACGCCTCGTCTCGTCAATGCAGAGCTTTGAAAAGCAGGCGGAAACATATAAATATAAAGCGGACAAGGCGAATGTAGTTGAGTTCAGCACCCTCTCCGCGTCGTTTGAGCACATGGTGCATATGATACAGTCGCTCATGGAAAAGGTGCATAATGAGGAGATAGTTCTCAGAAAGACCGAGCTCAAGGCTCTTCAGGCGCAGATAAATCCCCACTTCCTTTATAACACACTCGACTCCATTCAATGGATGTGCGAGCAGGATAACAGCAAAGAAGCGGTTGAGATGGTCGGCGCGCTTGCAAAGCTGTTCAGAATAAGCATCAGCCACGGCAACGAGTTTATCACCATAAGCGACGAGCTGCGCCATGCCGAGAGCTACCTCATAATCCAGAGCTACAGATACAAAAACCAGTTTACTTATTCGTTCGATGTAGACGAGAGCCTGCTCGGATATATGTGCAACAAGATAACCATCCAGCCGTTTATTGAGAACGCCATTTACCACGGACTCGACAGAATGGTTGACGCGGGCGAGATACGCATCTGCGTTCGCGCCGACGGCAAGGATATCATAATCACCGTAGCCGATAACGGACTCGGAATGACAAAGGAGCAGTGCGAGACCATCCTGAAAAAAGGCAGGAGCGACTCGAAGGGCATCGGCGTTAAAAATGTCAACGACAGGCTTAAAATCTATTTCGGCGATGAATACGGAATTTCAATCGAAAGCGAGCTTGATGTCGGCACGACGGTTAAAATTAAGATTCCGAAGATTGAGAAAGGACGGGAAAATGAATATTAAGAGAAGTATCGCGTTCATGCTGCTCGCCTCATTCTTGCTCTGCGTGTTGTTTGGCTGCGAAAGCGGAAGCGGCTTTGCTCCCGAATATCCGAGAGTTGCCATAATAATAAAGGGAAGCGAATCCGATTTCTGGAACGACGTGAAAAAGGGTGCGTATTCGGCCGCGACCGAGTTCAACATCGATATCACCTTTGAGGGGCCGGAGAACGAGGAGGATTACGAGACTCAAAATAAAATGATAGAAAACGCCGTTTACCGCAATGTCGGCGCGATTATCCTCTCTGCAATCGATTTTGAGAAAAACGCTCCCGCCGTTCGCAAGGCTGCGGAGAAGGGCATAAAGATAATAACCGTTGACAGCGATGTTGATGCGGCGGACAAAGAGCTGTTTATCGCAACCGACAATTACTCAGCAGGACTGAAAACCGCTCAGGTCGCGCAGAAGCTTTGTGGAGAGCAGGAGAGCATCAATATCGGAATAGTAAACTACGGCGAGAACACCGAAAACGGCAGCAAGAGATTGCAAGGCTTTCAGGACGAAATTAAAAACGTTAAAAACGCCAGGATAGTCGCTATGGTCAGCGTTTCGTCCAACACCCAGAGCGCGACCGCGGGCGCAAGAAAGCTTCTTGAAGAGAATCCGCAGATCAATGTTCTTGTCGGATTCAACGAATGGTCGACCCTCGGCGTTGGAATGGCGATAAAGGAGCTCGGGATAAAAGAACGCGTCTGCGCGATAGGCTTCGACAACAACACGGAGTGTGTCGGTATGCTCGAAACGGGGGAACTCGATACGCTCATTGTACAGAACCCGTTTTCCATGGGTTATCTCGCCGTTATGAACGCGGCGAACATACTCTCGGGCAAGAAGACCGAGAGCGTGATAAAAACAGATGTCTATGTCGTTGACCGAAGCAATATGTTCTCGGCTGATGTTCAGAAGATCCTTTTCGGCTTCGATAAATATGATTAACAAAACCGCCCGGATGTGAGAAATAAGCATCCGGGCGGTTTCTTCTCGCTAAAGCGGCAAAGTGTATATATTGATTCGACAACATCGTAAAATTTTATACATTTTAGATAGAAAATCTCATTCTGTTTTTTGAATCCCGAAGCTATAATGAAGATGCTGATAACGAAGAAATTCTTTTAAGGAGGTAATCTTATGAAAAAGTTGTTAGCATTATTATTGGCAGTGCTCATGGTAGCCAGTTTTGCCGCCTGCTCGTCCGGCGGCGGCTCCGGAGACAAGGGCTCAACAAAAGGTGAGATTTCCGTATTTTATTATACCTTCAGCGACGCGTATATTTCCACCGTTCGCTCGTCGATGGACAAGATCCTGAGCGACAGCGGATATACCTACAATGACTATGACGCCAACGGCAACCAGACCACGCAGACCGAGCAGGTTCAGACCGCTCTTGCAAAGGGCTCTTCGCTGCTTATCGTCAATGTCGTTGACACCGGTTCAAACGACGCGGCGCAGAACATCATCAATCTCGCCAAGGCGAAGAATGTTCCTGTTATATTCTTCAACCGCTCCGTTGAGCAGTCCGTTATCGAGAGCTATGACAAGTGCGTATTCGTCGGCACGGACTATGAGCAGGCAGGCCATATGCAGGGCAAGATGATAGGCGAATATGTTCTGAAGAACTACGGCAAGCTCGACCTCAACAACGACGGCGTCATCAGCTACGTTATGTTCAAGGGTCAGGAAGGCAACATGGAAGCCATCGCGCGTACAAAGTACGGCGTTGAGGACGCAAACGCGATTCTCAAGGCTGCCGGAAAGCCCGAGCTCAAGTTCTACGATTCTGCAAACAAGAACAAGTACCTCGTTGACCAGGACGGACTGTGGTCGTCTGCCGCCGCGACAAACTATATGAGCACGGCTCTCGCACAGTACACCGAGTCCAACAAGAATATGATCGAGCTCGTTATCGCGAATAACGACGAGATGGCGCTCGGCGCAATATCCGCTCTTCAGACCGCGGGCTACAACAAGGACGGCAAGACTGTTATCCCCGTGTTCGGCGTTGACGCAACAGATGCTGCAAAGTCGGCTATCAAGTCCGGCTCGATGATAGGCACGATAAAGCAGGATGCCGAGGGTATGGCAACCGCTATAACCACCGTCATGAAGAATCTGCTCAACGGCACAAATGCGCTCGAAGGCATCGATTCCGCAAACACGGTCGGCACTTGGAGAGTCAATATACCCTATTCTGCTTACACTTCTGAGAGCGAATAATCAAACGGTTTCAATTTGCGGTTGGGGCGTTATGCCCCAACCGTAAAACTCAGATGCAGACAGGAGTGAAACATATGCAGACCAATATAAATAAGCCGGACTCCGATAAAGATGTATTGCTCAAAATGGTGGATATAGAAAAGTCGTTCCCCGGCGTCAAGGCGCTCGACCATGCGCAGCTGACGGTCAGAAGGGGAACGGTGCACGCGCTTATGGGCGAAAACGGCGCGGGCAAGTCAACTCTTATGAAATGCCTCTTCGGCGTTTACAGCAAGGACGGCGGACATATATATGTCGACGGTCAAGAGGTGAATTACAAAAACTCCAAGGAAGCCCTTGAAAACGGAGTCGCGATGGTTCACCAGGAGCTCAACCAGGCTCTCAAACGCAATGTCATGGATAATATGTGGCTCGGAAGATTCCCGACTGTTTCAAAATTTCTTCCGTTTACAAGCGAAAAGAAAATGTATGACGAAACGGCGAGAATATTCAAAGAGCTTGAAATAAATGTTGACCCCAAAACAATAATGAGCACTATGCCGGTTTCGCAGAGACAGATGGTTGAGATCGCGAAAGCGGTTTCTTATAATTCAAAAATAATCGTCTTTGACGAACCAACATCATCGCTTACCGAGGAAGAGGCGGAGCATCTGTTCCGCATAATCAATATGCTCCGCGACCGCGGATGCGCGATTATTTATATATCGCACAAAATGGAAGAGATACTGCGTATCAGCGACGAGGTCACAATAATGTGCGACGGCAGATGGGTCGCGACGAAGCCCGCGAGCGAGCTTACCATGAACGAGATAATCAGACTCATGGTCGGACGCGAGCTGACGAACCGCTATCCGAAAAAGGATAACGAGATCGGCGATGTGCTGCTGAAAGTCGAAAACCTTGGCAGCGAATATACAAATCTCAGAGATGTGTCCTTCGAGGCAAACAGGGGAGAGATACTCGGTGTCGCCGGACTTGACGGATCGGGCAGAACAGAGCTTCTTGAACAGATCTTCGGCATAACGACGCGCCGCTCCGGAAAGATTTTTCTTGACGGCAAGGAGGTAAAAAACAAAACTCCTCACGAGTCGATAAAAAACGGATTTGCGCTTCTGACCGAAGAACGGCGCGCGACGGGAATCTTCGGCATTCTCAACATCAGAGAGAATGCGACTGTTGCAAGCCTGAAGAAGTATATGACGGGTCCGTTCGTCAGCAAGAAGAAAATGAAGGTAACTACCGACAAGTACATAAACTCCCTGAAAATAAAGACTCCCAGCCAGGAGACGAAGATAAGCTCTCTTTCGGGCGGCAATCAGCAGAAGGTCATTTTTGCAAGGTGGCTTCTGACCGACCCCACGGTGCTCCTGCTCGACGAGCCCACAAGAGGTATTGATGTCGGCGCGAAATATGAGATATATCAGCTTATTCTCGACCTCGCCAAAAAGGGAAAAACCGTTATCATGGTCTCCTCCGAAATGCCGGAGCTCTTGGGCGTCTGCGACAAGATACTCGTTATGTCGGGCGGCAGGCTCGCGGGCGAAGTGGACGCAGGAACGACGAACCAGGAAGAAATAATGACCCTTGCGGCGAAATATGTCTAAGGAGGAATCATCATGGCTGATACAAGTGCAAAAAAAGTAAAGCGCTCGCGCGTTTCGGTCTGGCTCCAAAAATTCAAAGCGGCAGACCGCGGCGATAAAAAAAGACTTGTGACGGATCTGCTGTTCAACAACGCGATGTATATAATAATCGCGATTTCCGTGATTTTTATTGCGGTCAAGGTGCCGGCGTTCCTGAGCATTTCATCAATAGTGAACATAATCTCGCTCACGGCGGCAAAACTGCCGATTGCTTTGGGCATTGCGGGATGCATAGTGCTGACCGGTACCGATATTTCCGCCGGCCGCTGCGTCGGACTCACGGCTTGCGTCGCCGCTTCTCTGCTTCAGATGAGCGATTATGCGAACAAGATGTTCAAGGGTCTTGACACGATGCCGCTGATCGTCGTGCTCCTCGCGGTTATAGCCATAGGCGCCGCAGTCGGTCTTGTGAACGGATTTTTCGTTGCCAAGTTCAAGCTTCATCCGTTTATAGTCACTCTTTCGACCCAGCTTATCGTTTTCGGTACGGTTCTTATGTATCTTATGATAGGCGGAAACAACGGACAGACGCTCTCCGGTCTCGATCCGTCCTATACTAAGTTTATCACCGGCACGCTGTTCTCGATTGACGGCGTTGCGATCCCGAAATATGTTCTCTATTCAATCATTCTGACCGCTGTTATGTGGGTCGTCTGGAATAAGACGAAGTTCGGCAAAAATATGTTTGCAGTCGGCTCAAACGAAGAGGCGGCAAGAGTCTCGGGCGTAAATGTCTTTGTGACTATTCTCATTGTGTTTATTCTTGCAGGCGTTATGTACGGCATAACGGGATTCATCGAGGGTGCGCGTATCGCCTCCTGCTCCGCAAATACCGGACTCAACTATGAATGCGACGCTATCGCGGCCTGCGTTATCGGCGGCGTGTCGTTCGTCGGCGGCACAGGAAAGATAAGCGGAATAGTTGTCGGCGTTCTGCTTTTACAGATAATTTTTGCAGGACTCAACTTCCTCTCCGTGTCCGCCAATATGCTTTATATCATCAAGGGTATGATAATCCTTATTGCCTGCGCTATCGATATGCGTAAATATCTCGCACGCAGATAATGAATGCTGAAACCGAAAGGCTGTGAAACCATGGATAACGAAAAAAGCACAATGGGTCTTACGACAGAGAGAAAGCCGGGAGGGCTTTACAGAAATGTCAAAATATCTGTAAAAACCGCCGACAGGCTTATACTCGTGGGTATTGTTGTTCTAATTGCCTGTGTAGTTTTTGCAATAAGCCATGCGGGTTTTACGGTAACTTTCGACACGAACGGCGGCTCTCAGATAGAGAATCAGAAGGTTATGCACGGTCAGCTTGTCAATGTTGAAAACGACCCCGTCAAAGAGGGCTATGTATTCACCGGTTGGTACAGCGACAGGGACTGCACAAAAGCATTTGATATCAGCAAGGATACGGTCAACGAAAGCATAACCCTCTATTCCGGCTGGGATAAGGCAGAGTGACACGGATATATAGGAGAATCAATATGTATGTTGCAAACGAAAAAAGATACGACAAGATGCAATATAACCGCCTTGGAAAAAGCGGTCTGAAGCTGCCGGCGGTGTCGCTCGGATTTTGGCATAACTTCGGCGATAACGCGCAGTATTCAAACATGAAAGAGCTCTGCTTCACCGCATTCGACAACGGCATCACGCATTTTGACCTGGCAAATAATTACGGTCCGGCGCCCGGCAGCGCCGAAGAGAATTTCGGCAAAATTTTTGCCAACGAGATGAAGGCATACCGCGATGAAATGATAATCAGCACGAAGGCGGGCTATGAGATGTGGCCGGGACCCTACGGCTGCAGAAACGGAAGCCGCAAATATCTTCTCGCGAGCCTTGATCAGAGCCTCAGACGCATGGGACTTGAGTATGTTGATATTTTTTATCATCACTGCCTCGATCCCGAGACTCCGCTCGAAGAGACGATGGGTGCGCTCGCGCAGGCGGTTCGCAGCGGAAAGGCTCTCTATGCGGGAGTGTCCAACTATGACGGCGAAAATCTCGAAAAGGCGTGCAGCATTCTTGAAGACCTCAAATGCCCGTTTGTGATAAATCAAAACAGGTATTCGATATTTGACAGAACAATCGAGAAGAACGGTCTGAAAAGCACCGCCGCAAGGCTGAACAAGGGCATTGTCGCCTTCAGTCCGCTCGCGCAAGGGCTGCTGACCGACAGATACCTAAACGGCATTCCGAGCGACAGCAGGGTTATGACCGACGGCAGATTCCTCTCCGTCAACGCGATAACCGAAGAGAAGCTCAAAAAAGTCCGCGCGCTTTCGGAAATTGCAAAGGAGAGAAATCAGACCCTTGCAGAAATGGCACTTGCATGGGTGCTGAAAGACGGAATGGTCAACTCCGTTCTGATAGGCGCGTCAAAGCCGTCGCAAATCATCGATAATATAAAAGCAATCGAAAACACATCTTTTACGAGCGATGAGCTCGAACGAATAGACAAAATCAGTCTGACCTGATCTTTTCTGTAATCCCCCGTAAATGTGAATCGCACCCCGTTTGTCAAGCTGCAATGCCTGATAAACGGGGTGCGGTTTTGGTAAATGAAAGTGCTGCCTGCGGCTCTGGACCGGAAACAGAAATATGCGGGATGTCTTTGCGGATAGTAAATCAGAGATATGCTTTTGCTGTTGTGAGGAGATATTAAATATCCGCAAATAAAATAAAAACCGGTGAACCTGTTGGATTCACCGGCTTTTCGCTGGCAAATAACGCTTATTTGGATACAATCTGCACCCCATTTGGTTTTAGATGCCTTGAAATAAAGCGTTTTACAGCTTATTGCACACGATTATTATTTCCGCCCGGCTTGACAGACTGCCCTGTTGAGTCGGATTTATTTGTTTTTAAGGCTCTTATGCTCTGCCCTTTGAATAGTAATCGTGCGAAAGATGGAGTAATCGTGTGCGAGATAGGTATTCGTGTACGAGATGTCCTACAAATTTGAATTAAAATGTACCCATGTAATCCATAACGCCCCAGTTAAAATGCGACAAAAGCATAGAAGCAAAAAGATTTTCATTCTGCTCATAACTTTTCGCAACAGATTGCGAGTTTATGGTTGACAGAAAAGAGTTCTATAGTATATAATAAGAGTGTTGTAAATAGTAAGGCTGAACTGCAACAATACCACGAATTAAGGACGGAGTGTGACTATGGCTATTTCATATAACAAACTATGGAAATTGCTGATTGATAAGAAAATGACTGCTGCAGATTTGCGAAAACAAGCTGATATCGCTCCGAACACATTGACAAGAATGAAAAAAGACCAGGAAGTCACAATGCAGGTTCTTGAGAGAATATGTGATGTTCTCGATACGGATTTCGGAGAAATTGTTGAGTACAATCCCGACAATGAAAACTTCAACGATGAGCATTAATCCGCTATTCTATCAAAAGTTAGGAGTTGTTCAAAAATGAGTGACAATAAAAAAGATTATACCGGCACAATTCAGAATTTGCTGTACTGCTATCCCTTATACAACTACATAAATAAGGAAAAGGTTAACGTGCTTGTTTTCGGATATTCCGGTATTACTGAAAAATTTATTGACTTTGCTTTTGAAATGGCTCAAGTCAGCGGCTATAAACTAAATTTTACTGTTGTTTCTGATGATACGAACGCAAAAAATAAATATTTGGAAGCCAGACCAGCGTTCCGTAAGTTCTTTAGTGTTGATGACGAAGTTGTGGATGATGACTACGGCATACTGTCATTTAACACGATTACATTCGGCAATATTGAGGATGATATATCGGAGATATTGCTGAATGATGAAGGCAACAAGTATACCTATTTGTTTATCGGATCAGATAGCGATGATCTGAATTCAGAGATTGCAAAAGTTTGTGCTGATTGCAGAGAACTGCTTGATGCCAATTTTGTTATAAATTGTGTTACCGAGAACGGCAACAATGAAAACGGTATTAATTATGTTCATAAGGATGATTCTATAGAAAGCCATAAGGATTACAGGACTCTTAAATCCATGGCATTTAATTGTCATCTTGTATGGAACTACTCAAAACTGCTCGATATGCGAAAACTGCAACGGCAATTTTTGTCCAACTATAATTATGTTGCCTGTCTTAGTTATGTTATATCTCTCAAATACAAACTCGCGAGTGTCGGAATAGATTTTCTCGATTCAACCGCCCCTGAGAAATTTGACCGTATAATAAACTCAAAGATGCCAGCTGACAAAAAAGCTATTGAGGATATGGTCGCTAACGAGCACAAGCGATGGAATGTAAATATGATGTGCCGTGGTTTTAAAACAACTGAGTCGATGGAAAAGTATATCAGCGGAAAAGAAGGCAAGGCGAACGGATATCACCCCTGTTTGGTACGGGGCACAGGTGTTCAAATGCTGAACAGCGATGAATGGAGAAAGAAGAACTATGCGAAATGGAATGATCCAAAGGACAAAGATTTTGAATTGCTAGATGACCTGGATAAAGTCTCCGTAAGTTTGCACAGAGAATACGCTAGGTGCGCAAAAAAAATAAAACGCGAGAATGTTATCCTCCAATCTGATATAGATGTAATAAACAAACTGCTCGAAGGCAACGCAAAAGCAAGAAATGCATTTGACAAGTTCTATATCTGTCTGCAGGAAATAAGCGCCGGAAACAGTGCCAAAACTGCGCTTTATGACCACTATTATTCTGCCCTGAACAGGGAGTTGAATAATTTATCGGTAAATCAGGCGAAAATCGTACGCAAGAGAATTAGCGCTCTTGCCGCATCTTTCAACGCAATACTGGAAAGTGAAAAATATATTGATTACAAGCAATACGATGTTGACTTGATTAAGAAAATTCCGTTTATTCTTACCTACAAATCTAATTTGCACATCGGAATACCGATCGATTTAATGAATATCATGCCATCTGTCAACACTGCCGCATTCCGTATTGTTGAATCTGCGCTGCTTATCAATCCCTCTAGAATTACATATATCTGTGAGTTTGAAAGAAGCGATCTAAACAATTTAAAAAGAATACTTGAATATGCCATAAAAAGCATGGATTCACATCATTTGAGAGCGGTGATCAATGTTTGTCTTATGACAAGCTATCCATTATCTGAACAGGACGCAAAAATGATTACTGATATCTCCGAACGTATTCATTCAGTTAAATTTATTAAAAGTGAAGAAGAATTTGTTAAGTACTCAAAAAAGAGGCATCTTCAGATTTTTGAATTCAATCGCACTAGGTCATCATCCATAATTGAACGGTATGAATACTGTTGCAAGTCAAATTATAAATACAATCGCAACACCAATAAGTTTATTACTACCGGATGTGAAGAAATCAGATACATTTCTTTTGTTCCGTTCCTGAAAATCAGTGACATTTTTGAATTTAAGAGTTCCATTGATGATTATAGCTTTCCGGATATGCAGAAAGATTATGAGTATTTCTGGGGACTTTATAAATGGGGGCTTTGTAAAGAACAAAAAGACTACGGATCAGAAAACAAATGGAAAGCATTATGCGAGATTTTAGGCGAACAAGATAAAGCTAACAAATCAGAAATCGTGAATGTTCAGGATGATAGCGTTAAAAGGACTTATATCATAGAGAAAGCATGCCTTGATTCCGTAAAGAAACTTTGTAAACAGATCAAAAGAGCAAACGAAAAAATATCTTGTAATATTGAATTATATTCAAATAACGCATACAGCGTTACAATAAATGCACCTTCAGGCTTTCACAAAGCTATTGCTGCTTTGCTTCATGAATCATACAAGCTTTATGATCCAAACAGCATAAACATTCGTGTTTACAAAGGGGATGCCTGGCTCTATTATGATTCGCTGGCTACGGGAATTATCAGTGCAAACATTATCAAGGAAAAACTTAATAAATTCTACATAAGCTTTTCGGACATAAAACCGCTGCTTGATGATTTAATGTCCAAAGGATATATTAGGTGTCTTTCCGGGGACGAAACGAATAAACTCTCTTTCTCATACAGCACACATCAGTTTAAAGATGTAATGACCCAGTCCGGAAGAATACTTGAGTTGTTTGTTTATTATAAACTCCTTGAAACCGGATTGTTTGATGATGTTGCAAATTCCGTGGAAATTCACTGGAATAATGACGAGGCAGAAAATGAGATTGATATTATTGCCACAAAAGGCTATAAAGTTCTTATCATAGAATGCAAGGCACAAAAGACGCTGGTTCAGGAATACTACAATAAGTTGAGTCGTCTAGATACAGATTACGGACTTAACTCTGTTCCTGTTATAGTGGCCGATACTCTCGGTGTTAAGAAACACCAGGAAGATAATGAAAAGATGATAGAAATCGGCAACAGAGTCGGTATACATACTGTTTATGAGAAAAACGATATCTCCAACATTGGTAACACATTGTGGAGTATCTTGAAAAACAACTGATGAAAAGGAGATTTTCTTATGAGTTATATTCCCAAACCTATTGATACAAGTGATATTAACCTCCCTGAAGAGCTACTTGCCCTTACAGAAAGAATAGCCGAAAATGTGCACGATGTTTGGGCGGTCGGCAGAATCGAACAGTCGTGGTCTTACGGTTTGGTAAGAAATGACGAAAAAAAAGAAACGCCCTGTCTTGTACCGTACAGCGAACTTCCAGAGAGCGAGAAGGAATATGACCGAAACACAGCAATGGAAACACTAAAGCTGATAATAAAGATGGGATATTCGATAATCCGTAACAACTAAATGTTTAATCAGGAGGGTACAATGGACTATCGCTGAACTTTGAAATAAAGATCCGTTATAATATCAAAGCCACAGCAAATATCGACAAAGCTTCGGTAAGTATGTAATCAAGCATCTACATAGGAGTGAATAATGAAGTACTTGAAAGTCAAGACAAAAGGCAATTCGAACCCTAAAGGAAAACCAAGGGCTTATTTCACATGCCATCCGGATGATTATGATAAGGCACTTGAAAAAGTCTGCAGCGATATTTTCAAAACACACGATTGCGCCATTTATTATACTGAAAATATGGCAGATGAATATGCAGATGTGAACTGGGAAACTGACCTTAACCAAATGAACTTGTTTGTAATTCCGGTTACGTTCAGACTTTTAAGTACTCCTAATCGCACAATGAGTATTGATTTGAGATTTGCAAAAGAAAATCATATTCCTGTATTACCAATAATGCTTGAAAAAGGAATAGACGAAATCTACAGTAAAGAAGAAAACTTTGGTGAATTACAGTATTTAAATCCCTACGATTATGATCTTACTGCGATTAGCTATGAAGAAAAACTAAAAAAATATCTTGATTCTGTTCTCATTAGTGACGAATTAGCAAAAAAAATTCGTGCTGCGTTTGATGCATATATCTTTCTGAGTTATCGTAAAAAAGACAGAAAACATGCTAATGAATTAATGCAGATAATTCACTCAAATCCCTTATGTCAAAATATTGCTATTTGGTATGATGAATTCTTAACTCCAGGCGAGAGCTTTAAAGAAAATATCAGCAAAATACTTGAAAATAGTAAGTTGTTTGCTTTACTTGTAACACCAAGTCTACTGGAAGAGCCTGACGGAAAACCGAATTTTGTTATGGGCAACGAGTATCCGGAAGCAAAAAAGTCAGGTATTGAAATACTTCCTGCGGAAATGATTAAAACGGACTCAGATTCACTTAAAGAAAAATATAATAATATTCCAGATTCTTATCGTTTCGATAGTGAAGAAGATAAAAACCGTTTCATTGAAACCATAAGCAAGCTTACACACGAAGGAAGTGAAAATAACCCAGAACATAATTACTTTTTAGGACTCGCTTATCTTGATGGTATTGATGTTGAGGTTGACAGAGAAAAAGCTATAAACTTTATTATAGATGCTGCAGAAATGAATTATGTCGATGCAATGAATAAACTTGTGAGCTTATACTGCAAAGGTGAAGCAGTGTCTGTCGATTACAACAAAGCAATTATTTGGAAGAAAAAAATCGTAGAAATCAATAGAAAGGATGGTGTGCTGCCAACTTTAGCACAAAGTTTAGTTGATTTAGCAATTTTACTTCAAGACTGTAATAATTATGATGAGGCAGAAAAGACATATTTGGAATCAATAAATCTCTTAGAAAAACTTGAAGATTGGTTTGAACAAGAAAATTTAATGTGTAATGATTTGGCGGTTGCATGCTATAATTTAAGCCGTTTATATAATAAAAATGGGTCAACTGAAATCTCAAAAAAGTATTTAACAAAAGCGATAGAAAAATACAAACGCTCAATTCATGCTTTTCAAGATATTCAAGACGGAGAAAACAATAATCCTGTATACCAATCTTCTATTGATGCCATTGCGTTATTTAACTCACAAATGGTTTCCGGATTGTTAACATGCTATTATTTATTAGCAATAATTAATTATGAAGAGGAAGATTTTCAAAATGCAGAAGAATTATTGCTTAAAATAGAATCCCAGTTAAATTTGATTAGCAACTCGACTGAATACTTATTACTTAAAACAAATACACTGAACCTGCTGACAATTATATATGAAAAGCAAAATAAACACCTTGAAGAAGATCTATTATTTGAAAAGTTCAATGATACTGTCTCTAAGCTTGAAACGGAATCTAAAGAACTCGTTCAACAAAGAGCAATGCTTTATTGCAGAATAGGACAATATCAAAACAATAATTGCAGATATCGTGAAGCAAGCAAAAACTTAACCAATGCGATAAAGCTATACGAAGAACTATCCGAGTATAATTTTAATGAGTACGCAGAAGATCTTGCCAAAAGTTATAACAATTATGCAATTAGTTTGTTTTACTTATCTAACTCTCTGTCATTTGATTTTTTTAAAAAAGCTTATCTAATTTACAAGAAACTATCTGACATTAATCCCCAAAGATATAGTGATCTGCTAGAAACGCTGTGCATAAATATTGCGACACTATATTTTAATACTGCAATACGTGATTCCAAATATGAGTTGTTGAATGAAGCATCAACATATGTGTTGGAATCATTAGCTGTTCATAAATCAATAAACACATTAAGAAATATAAATAAAGAAATGACGCAAAATTTATGTTCCCTTTGTTATAATATGGGTTTAACTTACATGAATGATGCTCTTTTCGCTCCAGATAATTCTCTTCTTTATTACAAAGAAGCGTTATGGTTGGCAAAACAGTGCGCAGAGGGATCGGATTTCATTGCGCCATATGATAATCTAAATAGAGTGCTGTATCGATTGATATTACATCCGTTAACAAAAAAAGATGAAAAAAAGGAATACTGCTGTTTGTTGGGATTTAATGCCGCACAACTGTTTAAGGTAACTGATAAACGAGAATACTATGAACTTTTGCAATTTGTTGAGAACGAGCTTTCAAAACTTGAATAATAAGAATGAAAACTGCGAAGCACATCCCGAACTAGATTGAAATCAGCAATTCTGAAGTTCAGTTCTGTTTTCAAGGAATTACTTCTGATGATTAGAAGTCACAAATTTTCTCGTTCGATTCCAACACAAATGCCTATGTGTTATGATGAATTATTGTTATGCGGCAATTAAAAACCAAACGTTCCCTGAATTAATGAACTGATTGTCTTGTGCGATTGTATTTGGAGGTGGCTTTATGAAATCATTCAGTATTATTGCCGGCTCAAACGTAAATCATAAGATGCTTTCTGAAGCAATTCAACTTGACAGAATATCTTATGATGACATATATCAGCTTCAGGTTGAAACCTGCTATGACTATTTTGAGAAGAACAACGACATTTATATAATGGCATTAGACGATGAATCCGATCGCGTTATAGGTTACATCAATTACAGCCCCATTAAAGAGTCGATTTTTACAGATTTAGTTTCCGGCAGTACGGTTGATACGGTAATTACCGGTGACGATGTGCTGCCATATAAAGATGGATGTTTTTATTGGGGCTACTTTTCCTCAATTGTTGTTCACCCTGAATACAGACAACATTGTGTTGCTACTCAAATGTTGTTGTACTGGTCAAATTTAGTTTTACGGTTAGCCGCTGATCGAAATATCTATTTCAAGAAAATCGTTGCTGATGCGGTGAGTGACATTGGCGAACATCTATTGTCTGAATTGGGGTTCACTCTCATTAGGCCTTCAATGCATAAATCAAAAATAATGACTTTGGATTTGTTTGAGGACAACAGTTGCAATTCAAAATTCCGGAAAAACTTGACAGAAATACACAGAGAATACAGCAAAAAGGAAGGCAAGTGTAATGCTATTTAAATACGACTTGTTTATTTCATATGCGAGTGAAAACAAAGATATTGCCGATTATATTGTTGATAAAATAGAAAAGCGTGGCTATAAGTGTTTCATTGCACCCAGGGATATTAGAACAGGCAGCGAATATGCAGTGGAGATAATCAGAGGCATCAGCAATTCAACAGCGGTATTACTTGTTTTTTCCAGCAAATCAGACAAGTCTCATTATGTTCTCCGAGAAATCAATTCTGCGGTTTCTCGTAACCGTCCGATTATTCCTCTCAGAATAGAGGACTTCCTTCCGTCCGAGGCGATGGGGTTTTACTTGGGACCTACCCATTGCTGGATGCTTTTCCTGCGGTGCTTGATGTTCATTTGGATAAAGTTGTCGCTATCTTTTCCGGTATGAACAACACGGTCGCGGAAGTAAAAGACGAGAACTATAGAATAACAGGACCAGAACTTATAAAGATTGAAGACATACCTAAGATAGGTTTAGATTATACCGCTCTCACTATGAAAGAAATTGAAATAGACTATTTATGCATTCCTTCGGATCGTTATGAGATGAATGATGATATAGAAGGCACTTTTGACGATTGGAAACAAACCACTAAAGAATATGAGAACGATACATCAATACTACTCGTGAAAAATGATGAAGTAGTCGGATATTGCGACATGTATCCGGTGACGGAAGAGGCATATTCCGAGCTTGTCTCCGGACAAGTTATTATTCGGGACTCCATGATTGATCTGTTCTGTATGGGAGGAACTTTTAACGTCTATATTGCCATGGTTGGAATCGTCCCGGAGGAAGCAACGCAATCAAATTACCTGATGTTTTTTGATTGGATATTCCAGCACTTGGATGAATGGGACGAAAACGATGTACATGTGAATAGAGTGGGCATTTCCGTTTATTCCGATATGCTGGAGAAGTTTATAAAAAGATTTGGATTTGAATATTGCACTTTGAATCCAGCAAAAGGAAAAGTGTTTGAGACCACGGTTGATGAATTAAAGAACAATCCTTTAGTGAAAAAGAGATACCCTCATTTTTGTGAATTATAATTGACACTATCAAAAATAATGTCAACGATAACAAAAATATCTGAAACTTAATGCTAAAGTACCATATTGAGAGGATTTTTATGAGTTACGCATTTATTAGTTACGGTTCTAAAGACAGAGATATTGTCAATCCTATCAAGGACATACTGGTTGCAAACGGAATCAAAACATGGGTTGCTCCCGATGATATCCCGGCTGGCAGCAATTATTCAGAAGTGATAAACGATGCAATAAAAAATTGCACTCTATTTGTTATAGTGCTGACAAAAGATTCCCAGGAATCACTTTGGATACAAAGAGAATTGGAAAGAGCGGTTACATATGATAAACCAATACTTCCAGTTCAAATTGATAATTTTGATTTAAGTGACGTGTATAAATTTTTCTTTTCTGATAAACAGATTCTTTATTTACCGTCAAGAGTTCTAAGAACCAATGAAACTCATAGTCTGATAAATGCGGTAAAGGCGATTGCCGAAGTTTGGGATGACCAACTAATAAATATCCACAAGGAACGATTGTTATACGCTCAGGTAATGGAACTTCAACACGGGGATGCGATTCAATTTTGTGATAAATTATGCGACTTGCTCGTGTTGTTAGTAAACGAGTATCATTTTCAAAATGATTTTGAGAAAAAATTGACACATTGCAGAGAATAAAAGAGCTTTATGAGTTATATTTCAAAAACAGTCTCGGCTACGGTAATGAGTATCGTCCAATAGCTCGAAGAATTATTAGTACACTGAATATTGTATATGATACTTTGAATATTGAACGGATTCAGGACAAGAAAATATTATTCGCTGCGATGGTAGTTAACATTTTGGAAGTTGATCACAGAGTCCGCAGTGATTGTATTGATTCTTGGACAAATGGTGATGTTCATGGAGAACAGGTTTCCGAATATAAAGAAAAGCTGTTGCCGTATGCGCAGGTGCTTATAGAGTATGAGAATGATGGTTCTTATAGTGATGATGAAATAAAAATAATTGAGGATGCTAAAGAAAAGATAGAGTTTAGTCAACCCAGCGATGAGAATATTGAAAAAAAGTCAAGGAAAGCAATATCCTCAAACATTGATGAGCGTTTTGAAGCAATAGCAGATTATTTTTCGAAGGGAAATGAGTTGTTTAACCTTATAGGTCAGGACAATAAGGCACGAGATTTTTATTCATGCCTGTTGATGAGTTATGAAAGGTTGAAAAATTATTGCGCCGAAGTCGGTGAGAAAAGAGTCTTTGGCGAATGTGTTATCAAAATTTCTGAATTAAAGCAATTGATAGCAAATATTGACAGAGAGGATGTTGACTCAACTGAAGCAGACCGCGGTCTAAAAGCGTTGTTGGGACTTACACTTCCCGAGAGCGGAACTTACGACGCTTTTGTCAGCTATAAACACATTGATGAAGACAGGGCTCAAAAGGTGTACAATTTTTTGCAGAAACACTTGAAAGAAGTTTTTTTTGATAAAGTGACTTTGCCAGAATTATCAAAATCGGATTATGAACACGCTGTTATGACAGCGCTGGGGCATTCAAAACATTTTATCGTTATTATAAGTGATATCAAGATACTTGAAGGCTCGGATTTTACAGAGGGCGATTGGGTTCGACGTGAGATGAGAACATTTAATACCGAAATCCAAGAAGGACGAAAAAAAGATTCCGAGTTTTTAATACTTGCAAGTGATGAAGTCTGTGATCAGATATTCGCCAGTAACAAAGAAAATATAGATATCATGTGGCACTGGCAGGAGATTATTAGATTCAGCGAATTTGAATCTGTACTTGCAAAATACATAAAGTGAAAGGAAATTGAGTATGGGTTACTTATACCGATCCGAACATTAGAGTTGCATATTCTGATGGTGAGGTTCGGCAGGAATTCACTATTGTTTATTATGGAGAGGCGTTGAATTATTCCGTCTCACTTGATGACGAATCAAGTCAATATGAATGGGTGTCGTTAGAAAAAATACTTGAATTACCTTTGGCTGATTCTCAAAAGCGAAGAATCCAGGATGTTATTGAGTATTTGAACACGGGCACAAGAAAAATGATATAGATTACTCGTTGCGTTTTAGCTGTCAAGAATATGGGAGAAGAATATGAATTACTGCTATATAGGAGTTGGCGGAATTGGTTGCCGCACGCTCAAAGAATATGAAATAGTAAGCAACCATAATAGTAGGTTTATTTATATTGATGCAGTTCCTGGCGATTTGAATTGTCTTGGGGCTGGTGAAAGGTATGCGCTAACCAATCAAAAAAACGGTTGTTTTCAGCGAATAATTGGCAAAGATGAAATAAAAGCGGTTATCTATAATGGTTCTATGCCAAATTTCGTTGATGAATTCTTTTTAAGGGATGAACTTGAAATCGTGTTTATCACAACGACATTTGGTGGCTTTGGGTCTGCCGTCATTTATGAATTATCTGATTATTACAGTGTAAAAATCAGAAATTATAGATTATTAAACAAGGTGAAAGTGGCATTCACCAGCAAGGTGATTGCGTTTCCTTTGCAAAGTATATCAGTATTAAGAAACGTACCACAGACTATTTTGAACTCTTACAGTATGAATGAGATAGAGTTCGTTAACGAATTCCGAAATAAAACTGCACGCAACAACAAATGGTATCAAGAACTATCAAATTGCATTCCTTATGTAGAACTTTATGTTCCTGTTGTACCCGATACAAATAAACTGTATAAGTGTTTAGGGATGAAAGATGACGATTTGCAAACCATTGATATAAAAGAACAATATTATATTACCCCAGCATCTAGAAAAACCTCAGCGGAGGTTTTTATTAGTTATTCTTCACGAGATCAGGATATTGCAGATATGCTTGTTAGCGTTGCAGATAACGCTGGAGTAAAGTGCTGGATAGCATCTTCAAGTATTGGCGCTGGTTCATATGCGAAGCAGATTGTTCAAGGAATCAAAGAAGCTCGCATATTTGTCGTAATTGTAAGTGAGAGTGCCATTTTATCTCCACATGTAAAAAATGAACTCGATCTTGCAACAAGTAGGATAAAAGACGGGTTAATAATCATGCCGTTTAAAATTGACGACTCGGAGCTTGATGATGAATGCAGATATTACTTAGGTAGACAAGAATTCTTTATGGGCATAAAGCCACCTATTGAAGAAAGAATAAAGCAATTTGTGAATAGCATCAAGAAAGTTTTATAGTCTCTTTGAATAAACTTCAACAAAGAGCCAAGGAAATTACTGAGACTTCTTTAGATATTGTGTAAACCTCCGAGATGGTATAAAATAGAAATAACAAATATGCTTACTCTCAGAAAGGAATCGACGGAATTGAACCTATGCCTATTGAATTGCCTGAAGATTGTCCTCCCCCACAGGAACTGAGCGACAAGCACTGGAACGACAAGCTGCTGTACCTTATTGGTCATCCAAATAAGAAACCCATAGAAGAAATGCCGCCTAAATCCAAATCCGGATGTGTGGATGACACTTGGGAATAATCATTTTATAATATAGAAGAGCCAAGGATTGGTGAACAAGTCCAGTAAAAACGGACAATAGAAAAAAGAGGCCTCCTATGATACAATGGAAGAAAGTATCATAGGAGGATTTTTTATGCCAAGAAGCTATCGACATATCAGCGACTATACAGAAGAAATAATACGATTGAAGCAAGAAGGATATACAGGAAGAGAAATATGTGAAAGATTTGGATTTACAAAGAAGCAGTATACAAATT